>Ga0181535_10000713_pt1 | contig 47799 bp, 36 predicted proteins | sample PEATcosm2014_Bin_44_FD_119774 | JGI IMG/M metagenome (GOLD analysis project Ga0181535, IMG submission 119774) | Peatland microbial communities from MTU Mesocosm Facility, Houghton, MI, USA - PEATcosm2014_Bin17_30_metaG | ecosystem: Environmental > Terrestrial > Soil > Wetlands > Peat | place... | reverse complement strand
CAACATCTTGTGCGCGATACCGTGCCCGCATCCGGGGCAATAGTGCGTATGCTGCTGCAACTCCGCCTTGCGCTCAAACTTCTTGTAGAAAGCATTGGGCCGGGTGTGCGCCACCACATATTCAGAACCAATCTCGTTAGACATTTGCCGTCTGCTCCTTTGCCGGCTCCGCCGCCGACAGGTAACGCTGTGCCTGATCCTGCACGAACCGGAGGACTTCTTCGTACGAGGGCACATTTCCGCCCACGCGGCTGTAGAACTCCACCGGCCGCGCTCCGTTCAGCGCCAGCCGCACATCATCCACCATTTGGCCGTTGCTCATTTCCACCACCGCGAAGACTCGCGCGTTCTTGGCCAGCCGCTGGAAATTATTCTTGGGGAATGGATACAGCGTGATGGGACGCATCACGCCCACCTTGAGCCCCATGGAGCGGGCCTGGGCCGCTACGGCCTTCAGAATTCGCGCCACAATCCCGTAGCCCACCAGCACAATCTCCGCGTCCTCGGTTTGCCACTCTTCGGCACGCACCTCAGCCGCCTCAACGCGGCGATACTTCGCTTCCAGATGGTGCTGATGCGCCTCCAGCGAGTCGATGTCCAGGCTCATCGAGGTAATGTAATTGCCGCGCGATTCCTTGGTGCCCGCTACAGCCCAATCCGGCAGCTTCGGCGCGACGGCCGTCTGCGGAAATTCCACCGGCTCCATCATCTGACCGATGAATCCGTCGGCCAGCAGCACCACCGGGTTGCGGTAGCGATCCGCCAGTTCAAAGGCCAGCGCGGTCAGGTCCGCCATCTCCTGCACGGAATACGGCGCCAGCACGATGGTGTGATAGTTGCCGTGGCCGCCGCCCTTCACCACCTGGTTATAGTCGCCCTGCTCGGCGGCAATGTTGCCCAGTCCCGGCCCGCCGCGCATGATGTCGGCGATCACGCAGGGCAGTTCCGCGCCGGCCAGATAGCTGAAGCCTTCCTGCATCAAGCTGATTCCCGGCCCGCTCGACGAGGTCATTACCCGCACACCCGCCGATGCCGCGCCGTAGAGCATGTTGATGGCAGCGGTCTCGCTCTCCACCTGCAGAAACACGCCGCCCGCCTGCGGCATATAAAGCGCCGCCCCCTCGGTAATCTCGCTGGCCGGGGTGATGGGATACCCATAGAACCCGCGGCATCCAGCCAGAATCGCGCTCTTTACAATCGCTTCGTTGCCCTTCATTAATTGCTTGTGCATGAACTCGCCCCCGCATTGCCTGTATCAACTCCGTGTCCTTGATCGGCCGGATGATGCGCGATGGTCAAAACCGTGATCGCCCCCGGTTCGGGACACACCATAAAGCAGATTCCGCACCCCGTGCATCCCGCGCCCGCATACGTCGCCGTGCGATAGCCGTAGTGATTCAAATGTTCACTCAGGGCGATCACCTTCGGCGGACACGCTTCCACACAGAGCCCGCAGCCCTTGCACTCTTCGGTATTCACGCGCAGCAAGCCACGGTCCTTCTTTTTCACATCCACCATTTCTCACTCCTCTCCGGCGCGCCGTGAGCCCTCAGGCATCGACAAGCTCCGCCATTTTGCGCTCCATGTAATGGGAGCGCACCGCAAAATCTTCCAGTTCATCCCGGAAACGCGGATCGGCAATAGCGATCAGCGCCTCGGCCCGCTCGCGCAACGTCTTGCCGTGCAGGTATGCGATGCCGTACTCGGTCACCACATAATGCACATCGGCACGCGTGGTCACTACGCCAGCGCCCGGGTCCAACACCGGCACAATCCGCGAAACCGCGCCGTGCCGCGCCGTCGAAGGCAGCGCGATGATCGGCACTCCGCCTTTGGAGCGCGCCGCGCCACGAATAAAATCCAGTTGCCCGCCAAAACCGCTGTAGGGGTTCGTTCCCAGCGAGTCGGCGCATACTTGCCCGGTGATGTCCACCTGAAGCGCCGAGTTGATTGCCACCATCCGGTCGTTCTGCGCCACCACCAGCAGATCGTTGGTGTAGCGGATCGGCCGAAACTCGAAACAGGGGTTGTCGTTGACGTAGTCGAAGAGCGGCTGCCTACCGATGACGAACGAGAGCACCTGCTTGCCGGGATGCAGCTTGTTGCACGCTCCATTCATCACCCCCGACTCCATCAGGGGGATCACTCCGTTCGAGCACATCTCGGTGTGAATGCCCAGGTTGCGCTTGTCTTCGAGACAGGCCAGCACCGCATCAGGAATTGCGCCGATCCCCATCTGCAGAGTTGCGCCGTCGGGAACCAGCGAGGCCACATTCTCGCCGATCCGGCGGTGCGTCTCGGTGAATGGCTCCGACTCCAGTTCCAGCAGCGGCCGCGAAGTTTCCACGATGGAGGAGAGACGGCTTACATGAATAAACGTTTCTCCGTGCGTGCGCGGCATCCGCTCATTGACTTCCGCAATGACCGTCCGCGCGCAACGCGCAGCGGTCATGTTGCAATCCACGGCCGTTCCCAGGCTCACGAATCCGCGTTCATCCGGAGGAGAAACCTGAATCAGCGCCACATCCAGCGGCATCGCTCCGCTGGTGATCAAATCCTCAATCTCGCTCAGGAAGATGGGAGTGTAGTCGGCGCGCCCGGCAGCCACCGCCTCGCGCACATTGCCGCCCAGAAACAATCCATTATGACGGAAGATTCCTTCGTACTCCGGCCGGGCATAGGCGGCAGGACCCAGCGTAATCTCGTGAACGATCTCGACATCGCGCAGCCGGAAAGCCTGCGCCACCAGCGCATCCACCAGCGGCTCGGGAAGGCCGCATCCGGAGTTAAGCCATACGCGGTCGCCACTGCAAACCGCCTCCAGCGCTTGGTCGGCATCCATGCACTTATTCCGATACTCTTCGCGCCAGTTCATCTCCGGCTGCCTCCGTGCTCGCATCGGCTGTACATTAGAATTTCTTTGCCCATACCACTCGCCGCCAACTAATGCTTCAGCTTTTCTTTTTCACTCGAAAAGCCTCTGCAATGGTTTCTAGGAATGGTCCTCCCCAAAACCCAAACCATTCTCTTCTCCGTAAAGATGAGCGGCTGTGACGCGCGTCACGATGCTATAGCTCGTCAAGGCTGAAATATCTCTGGAGTTTTATCACTTTCCGAATGTAAAGTTTTCCCTGCTTAAAAGATAAGAGTGTTAACTTTTGCTATCACTTATTTTTCTAAGTTCATTGCAGCGGAAAAGGATAGAGGGCAGGAAAAAGAAATAAATACCTATATAAAACCCTTGTAATCATTGCGATACGAAGATAGTTAGCTATTTATCGCAGGGCAGTTTCTGTATGACTCAGGAGATCGCAACATATAGAGCGACTGGAGCGGCGATTCGGCGTGCGCAGCCCTGGGTTTTAACCGATCGTGGTAACCCGATGGAAGCAAATACCAATCTCGTATCATTCGCGCGATGTTGTTTGTATAAGTTCGACGCGCTTCGATTCCCACATACTTTCTTATTCTTAGGAATGGTTCCAACTTGGGAACTGTTTTTGCCGCTCTTGCTTTCCCCGGACAACAGGATTCTAATTTTTCTCGGATGAAAGCGCGCATCCAATTCGTCGCTGGCCGTGAGGCACAAGGCTCGAAGCTTGTCCTGAGAGCGGCTCTGATGCTGATAGGATTCAGCGCCGTGATCGGACAGATCGTGCTTATGCGCGAACTGATGGTGGTCTTCAGCGGCAACGAAATATCGCTGGGCATTTTGCTGGCCACATGGCTTTTCTGGACCGCTGCCGGAAGCATCGCGTGCAGCAGTCTTGCGCCGCGCGAGGGCAGTGCGCGGCGGACGGTCGCCGTGCTTGAATCTCTGCTCGGCCTCAGCTTGCCGCTCACGGTTTTTGCATTGCGCGCGAGCAAAAGCTTTTTTCAAACAGTGCCGGGGGAGTTGGTTGGTCCTCTCCCGGTGCTGCTTGCATCGCTGGTTTGCCTGAGCGTCTTCTGCATTGTCGCCGGCGCGCTGTTTGTGGCCGCGGCGCGCATGTACGGCCATGAATGTGCAGTTGACGCGCGCGCCGCCGTCAGCGCGGCTTACCTGTTGGAGGCGGCCGGCTCCGGCGTGGGAGGCGTCGTCGCCAGCCTGGTGCTGCTGCGTTTTCTTTCGCCGTTCCAGATTGCCGGCGTCGTGCTTCTCCTGAACATGTCAATGGCCGCCGTTCTCTTGTTGCGGATGAGGCGCACACAACTTGCCGCAGCGGCCGTGGCGGCGGCGCTGCTCGCAGTTTTTCTTCTCGCCGATCTTGCGCCCTGGTTGGACAGGCAAGCGCAGGCCCGCCAGTGGCGCGGCTTCCACGTACTCGCATCGCGCAACTCAATTTACGGCAACCTGGCGGTGACTGAAACCGGCAACATCCGCAGCCTCTATGAGAATGGCCTCATCCTTGCCAACGCGCCGGACGAGAGCGCTGCTGAAGAAGCGGTTCACTATGCGCTGCTGGAGCACGCGGCGCCGCGGCGCATTCTGATGATCGGCGGAGGGGCCAGCGGCGCCATCGCGCAAGCGCTGCGGCATCCCACCATTGAGCGCATCGACCTCGTTGAACTGGACCCCGCGCTCATCGGCGTGGCGCGGCAATTCTTTTCATCGCCGTCCGTACCGCTCAATCCTGATGCATGGTCCGATCCCAGAGTGCATCTGCATTACGCGGATGGCCGGGCTTATCTCAAGTCAACGCGCGACAGATTCGACGTAATCATCGTGAATGTGCCTGACCCGCAGACCGCGCAACTGAACAGGTTCTACACTGCCGAGTTCTTTCGCGTTGCGCGCAATCATCTTGCGCCCGACGGGTTATTGGCCCTGCAACTGCGCTCGTCAGAGGAAACCATCAGCCCCGACCTGGCGGAGTTTCTGCGCTGCATTCAGCGCACACTGTGGGAAGTTTTTCCTTACACTGTCGCTCTTCCGGGAGAGACGATTCACTTCTTTGCCGCAACGCGCGCCGATGTCCTGACGGACAACGCGCAAACACTGGTTGCGAGGCTGCTCGCGCGTAACCTGAAGACGCGGTATGTTCGCGAATATTTCATCCCCTTCCGTATGATGCCTGATCGCATGGAGCAGGTGCGCGGCCAGTTGCAGCCGTTGGCGACAACCCCTGTCAATCGCGACTTCTCGCCCATCGCGTATTACTTCGACGTTGTCTTGTGGAGCGCGCAGTTCAAGCCGGATTATGCCGGCTGGTTGCGCGCCGCGGCGCATGTCGATTTCGCGATGGTCTTCGGCGCGGTTCTCCTCGTCTTGATTCTTGTGGCGGCGTTGCTGGCGTTTGTACCCGCTCGCCGGCAGCGCGCCCGTGCGGCTGCCGCCTGCTCGATGGCCGCGACGGGATTCACGTTGATGGCGCTACAAATCTTTCTGCTGCTTGCCTTCCAATCCATCTACGGTTATGTCTATCACCAACTCGCCATTCTGATTGCTCTGTGCATGGCCGGCATTGCCTTGGGTAGTTGGATGGCCATGCGCCGCATTCATCGCGGTAACGGTTCCGCTTGCCGGGGTGTTGCATCCACGCAGTTTTTACTGGCGCTCTCCGCTCCCGCGCTGATGCTGATAGTCAGTCTGCTTGCGAAGATCTCCGGCATCGCGGCTACCTGGCTGGCAGCGCAGTGTGTTTTTCCTGCGTTGGCCGCGCTCTCAGGCATCTTGGGCGGCTACCAGTTTCCCATGGCGACGCAGATTTATCTTCGGGACGGCAGCGGCCGGCGAAAGCTCGGCGTGCTCTATGCCATCGATCTGCTGGGCGGCTGCGCGGGCGCATTGGTACTGAGCGGCTATCTCATTCCGGTCTTCGGATTCTGGCGGACCGCATGGCTCTGCGCCGCGGTGAATCTGGCGCCCGCCCTGCTGGCCGCGCGAGTCAGCAGCGAATCCCATCCTTTTCGCAAAGGACGCGAAAAGGATGAGGTACCCAAATTCGAATAGCCGCAAGGCGCTTCAGTCGCTCACGCCTTGTGTTCGCCGAAGACCACTGCGGTGAAGCTGAATATATCCGTGTCCTCATCCTTCCAGCAGCCGGAGTGCATCCCCGCCTTGGCGCAAGTCTGCTCAAGGAAGGTTTGCCGGTCCCATTTCTGTTCCACCGGCACCTGCGGAAGCAGCAGGCCCTCGTTGTCGCCGTTCTTCATCAGCAGTCCGTGTTGTCCAACCTTGATCTGTTCAACGTCCAGCACGCGCCGCAGAGGCGACAGCACGGAGATTTCATATTGGAGGCTGGGCAGCTCCGATGCCGAGACCTGCCGGAAGCGCGGATCGCGCATGGCCGCCAGCGTCGCCGTGTCGCGCACGGTGATGTAGAGAGGCTTCACCGGGGAGGTGTAGCCGATGCACCCCCGCAGCTCTCCGGATTCCTTCAGAGTCACGAAGGCCCCATGCTCCTCGTTCAGCGTTACGCTTGCGCTCGCGGGCGGCTCATACGCATCGCCCGCCTGAACCACATACTCCACCGACTTGCGCGCCAGGGCGAGCAGTTCACTCTTCTCCGGCTCACTCAGCGAGAAGGGAGTCTCCACTGCCTTTCCGCTGGAAGCTTTCACAAAAACGTCCGCGCTGTATCCCACCACGCGAGAGTGATCGCCGGTGACGTCGCCTGAATTCTCGTACTTGAGTACCCGCGCCTGCTTCGCTCCCATGCGCTCCGCATAAATCATTGCGGCCACGATGGGCGCGCCGCCGCAGGCTTCCCATATCCGTTGCTGGAAGTTGCGCGACATGCTGAAGTAGTCCCACGTCTGAAGCGCATTGAGCGTCTTGTGATCGATCTTCACCGCATCATCGTAAGTGTGATAATGCGACAGATCGGAGCTGGCCAGCACCAGCGTATCGCCGGGCTTGGGGTCGGCCTTGATCAGCTTTGTCAGCGCCACGCCCAGCGCGCGGCTGCTCTCGTAACTCTGGTCTCCCATGATGATGGGCACAACTTCAAAATTGCCCAGCACCTTTTGCAGCCACGGCAACTGCACCTCGATCGCATGTTCGCCGCCGGCCGATGTGGGATCGTGTCCGCGGCTGGAAAGTTGCATCGTCGAGCTCATCTTCACCAGCTTTTGCGCGAAGGCCTTGTCCACCGGCACATTTCCCAGCGGCGTTGCATAGGCGTCGCCGTCGTAGACGGAGGAGTAGTCGAAGGACTCGTAGTGCGACGGCGCAATCACGACGACCCGCGTGTACTTTCGTCCCTTCAGTGCGGCGTAGGTGTAAGCTGCCACGGGTCCTGAGTACTGATAGCCGGCGTGCGGCGCCACCGCGGCGAGTATCGGATCGGTTACCGGCGGCCCGGAGACCTTGGCCAGCAGATCGTCGATCATGGCCGAAAGAACCTGCGGGTCGGCCGGATAAAAACTGCCGGCGACCGCTGCCTGCCGCACCTTTTGCGGATCTCCGCCGCTGACGTGCTTGAGCGGCGTAAACACCAGGAAAGCGATGAGTGGCGCCAGCCAATAGGCGCTTGTGGTCATAGCGATGCTCATGTGCGAAACCTCCTCGGCCTGCTAACACTGGCCGGCTTTCTCATACGTGCCAGATGCCGGGAATCGGATGCTGGCAGAATGGGCAACTGTTTTTGCGGATCAGCATCTTGCTTGCCGTAAATCCCACGCGCTCCACTAACATCTTGCGGCATTTGGGGCAATACGTGTTTTGCGAGGGATGCCCCGGCACATTGCCAATGTAAACGTAGTGCAGCCCCTCGGCGTCGGCAATCGCCTTGGCGCGTTCCAGCGTGGGCACCGGCGTAATGGGCAGGTTCTTCAACAGGTATTCGGGATGAAACTGCGTGAAATGCAGCGGCACATCCGCACCCAGGTTGGTCTTGATCCATTGCGCCAAGCCGCGGAATTCCTGATCGCTATCGTTGAGCGTGGGCAGCACCAGGTAAACAATCTCCGTCCACTTGCCCATCTTGCGCAGCGTGACCAGCGACTCCAGCACCGGCTTCAGTTGCCCGAAGACAACCTGGCGATAGTACGACTCGGAAAAGGACTTCAGATCGATCTTGACCGCGTCCATCTTTCCGTACGCCGCCTTCAACGCCTCTTCCTGCATGTAGCCGTTCGAGACCACAATGCTGCGAACGCCGGCAGCGTGGCCCGCATCGGCAGTATCCATCAGGTATTCGGCGAAGATCACCGGCTCGCTGTACGTGTAGGCAATTGTGGGGCAATCGTATTGCTTCGCCAGTTCGGCGACGCGTTGCGGGGGAACGTACTCGGAGGGTATTTGTTCGGGGCGCGACTGGGAAATCTCCCAGTTTTGACAAAACTTGCAGTTGACGTTGCAGCCGGCCGTGGCCAGCGAGAAGGCGACTGATCCTGGCAGATAGTGGAAGAGCGGCTTCTTTTCAATGGGGTCAACGTGCGCCGTGCACACCCGCGAGTGGACCAGCGTGTAATACGTGCCGCCGCGATTCTCGCGTACGCCGCAGTAGCCGCGCTCCTTGTCTCCCACCACACATTCGCGAGGGCACAGCTTGCACTTGATCTTGCGATTCGGCTGCTTCTGGTAGAACTTCGCTTCGACGGCGAAGCGCGCATCCTCCCCGGCCTGGGAAGCAGCGCCAGATGGCGTTGCGGCGGCTGGCTGCGCAACGCCGCTCACGCCCAGCGCCGCGCCAGAGGCCAGGGCGCACTTCAAAAACGAGCGCCGATCAAACGGGTGGCCAACAGGCCCTTTCATGATTCCTTCAACATCCAGCGCACAAGACATATTGAACCTCCTGGCACTCTTCCGGCTATACCTCTATAACTGAAATCTTTCTGGGGTCGTTCGTGCCCAGACGGTGCTCCGCATCGGCCGCGGTGGCGATGTAGTGTGGCGCGCGGTCCTCGGCCTCCAGTGTCTTCAATCCCTTTTCGGCGCGCTTGCGCTCGATCATCCGCCAGCCGGTATGGTCCAGCGCCACCGGATCAGTGGAAACGAGCAGGGCGTTGGCGTTCCAACAGTGTTCCGGCTTGTAGCCTGGTCCGCCTTCGTACATCGCGGTGGTCGCGTCGCAGATGGTCAATCGCATCCTGCTTCGAATCTCCGGCAGCATATTCAGATCCGCGACGTAGGGATTGCAGCCGTTGGGATGGTACTTGTTGGGGTTATGAATGACGCCGTACATATTCTTGAGAGCGATGGTGACGCCCGCGCCGTCGTGATCTTTCAGCACAGGAACATTGATGAGAACATTCGAGCGCTGGGTGAGGATCTTTGACAAGCAGCCGCCCACGCTGCCCCATGCGGCCAGTTCCTCTTCGTAGCCAACGCGGTCGGTGCCAAAGCATTGCACGCGGTCTCCGCCTATCGCCACGTGAAAGCCGACACGCTCCATCTCGTCGCTGTCGCGGTCCCATACCACGATGTCGCTGGCCTTGATGCCCGCCTCTTGCAAGCGCTCACAGATGGCCACGACCAGATGAACATTGGTGGAGATTCCGCGGCCTCCCAGAGTATTGATCTTGAGGCTGACCGTCTCGCCTGGACGGACCAGCTTTCTCCATCTCTCCGCCGGATGATCCCCGCCGAAGAGAGCCTGCATGGCGCGATCCAGCAAGGCCAGCATCCGCTGCGAATCTACTGTAGCGCCTGTGCCGCGCAGTAGCTCATCGCGCGCGACGACAACCTTGGATTTCGCCCCTACCGCGATGGGTTCCGCCGCAACGGGCTCCGCTGCGGCCAAGGCTCCCATCGAGCCGCCCGCGCACAGGAATGCAGCGCCGGTGAGAGACCTGCTCAGGAAATCTCTTCGACTGCCTCCGTGCATAGTGCTCATTTGCGAACTCCGCTGAACCCGCTCAGCGACATGGTCCTTTGACCGCTTGAAGCAGTACCAACGCTGGGTGCCCCGTCCTTGCGCGGTTTTTCTGGCGCAAGGGTGGGAAACCTCGAACCTCAACGAGTCGCGCCATTCAGATCTTTCCCAACCACGGATTCGATGGTACGAAACTGATTCGGTCAGAATCCCAAAAACTGGCCGACGTAGCTCACATCGCCTGAAACAGGCGTACCGCAGCCCACAAAATCTTGCAGTGATGGCCGGCACTCGGCGCGCCAGGGCCTCAAGGCATTTCCGGCATTCAGGCCCGGCATTATCGCCATTTTTGGCTCAAAACTTTGAGCGTTTGATTCCCATGCGGTGATTGTAGACTGAAAATGCGCACTGCTCCTGAACATCAATGGCGGGATCTTGCCCGGGGGCCCTCTTTTCTTTGGCCGGCTTTTACCGCGCAACTCAAGCGGAAGCATAAACTGCGCTAGAGGACTTTTCCCGTGACCATGAATGCTGACGGCGCCGCAAACCTGCTTGTCAATCCATCCGTATCCGCCAAGCGCGGCTACAATCTTTTTCTTCTCGTGGTTGCGGGGCTGGGCGGCCTGCTGTACGGGATGGACATCGGCATCATCGGCGGCGCGCTGCCCTATCTGCAAGCGACTTCCAGCCTGACTGCCGCTCAGCTTTCCATCATCGTGGCGGCGGTGCTGCTGGGCGCGGTCTTCTCCACGTTGTTTGCCGGGATGCTGGCGGACTGGATGGGCCGCAAGCCGCTGATGATCCTCAGCGGCGTCACATTCATTGTCAGCATTCCGATGATCGCCCTTTCGCACGGCTATGCGCCTTTGTTCTTCGGCCGTCTGCTGGAAGGCGTCAGCGCCGGACTGATTGGGGTCGTCGTTCCCCTGTATCTGGCCGAGTGCTTGTCGGCGCGGGACCGGGGCAAGGGTACAGGCGTCTTTCAATGGCTGCCGACTGCGTCCATGGTCTTCGCCGCGCTGCTCGGAATCTACTTCAGTTATCACGTTGCCGCCGTGGCCCAAACCGGGGACGCCAAGGCGCTGTTCGACTACAAGGATCAGGCCTGGCGCAATCTTTTCTGGGTTTCGCTGCCTCCCGGCATTCTGTTTGTGCTGGGCTGCCTGCTGGTGACCGAGTCGCCGCGCTGGCTCTTCAAGCGCGGGAAGAAGGAACAGGCTCACGCGGCGCTGCTGCGCTCCCGTACTCCGCAACAAGCCGCCGTCGAGTTACAGGAGATGGAAGAGTCGGAGCGCAAAGCCTCCACCTTCAGCTCCACCGGCAAGAAGATACAAGACTCGTTGTTGCGCCGCAAGTATATGGTGCCGTTCCTGCTGGCCTGCATCATTCTCTTCTGTAACACGGCCACAGGCGTCAACGCACTTATCGGCTATAACACCAGCATCCTGCTGCAAAGCGGCCTCTCCGACCTTTATGCGCATTGGGGATATGTCGTATTCACTTCGATGAACTTTCTGCTGACCATGGTGGGCATGGCGCTGGTGGATCGCAAGGGCCGCAAGTTCCTGCTGATCCTGGGCACCAGCGGCATCATCGTTTCGCTGGTGGCCGTGGGCACTCTGTTCCTGCGCACTGAAAGGGTCAGCCTCGACGCGCGCTCGCAGGTGCAGGCCATCGTAGCTCCCAGTCAAGAACTTACCCTGCCCTTCGATCGCGACAGAGCCGCCCAGTTACTAACTGCGCAGGGTGACGCGGGCAAGCGGATTGACGCCGGACGCGCATCCCTGGCCATCATTTATTCTTATGGCGATTTCACCGCTGCCACCAGCTTTGTGCGCTCCGACGACCCCGCTGCCCGCCCCATCGAAATCACCCGCGCCAGTTGCGTGCCCGCCAACAAGGTTCTGGCCTTCTTCAAGAATCCCCTGGGTAACCTGGACGCCGCGCAGACCGCGCCGCTGAAGATCGAGAAAGCCCTCATCGGCCAGGTGCCCAGCGCGCGCCACGGCTGGTGGGTCGCCCTGGGCCTCTTTCTCTTCATGGGATTCTTCGCTCTGGGGCCGGGAGTCTGCGTGTGGCTGGCCCTCTCGGAGTTGATGCCCACGCGCATCCGTTCCAACGGCATGAGCATCGCTCTGGTCATCAACCAGTTAGTCTCCACCACGCTTTCCGGCATCTTTCTGCCCTTCGTCAGCAAGCACGGCTACTCGTCGATGTTCTTCCTCTTCGCCAGCTTCACGGTGGTCTACTTCATCGTCGCGGCCTTCTTCCTGCCGGAGACCAAAGGCAAAACCCTGGAAGAGATCGAGGCGCATTTCGCCGGCAGCGCAGCCAACAATTAACGGGCGGCGGTTCCACAAATCTACCGTGCCGCATCCTTGACGTAGTTTCATCGCCGCAAGGGTGGGAAACCTCAGCCTCCACATAAAGCCAGCAAAGCCAGCGCGGGGGTCCCAAGCTGCGGAAAAACTCATCTCCGGCCTTGATTGTGCCAGGGCACGACTTACAGGCTGCGAAAGAACACGATCCGGAGGGAGGCGGGGGTTTCAACCCCCGCATAAAGCTAACAAAATCACGCGGGCTTTAGCCCCGGAGAAAATAGCGACTCACGTAAAAACTTATTCAGAGCTTCTTTATTCCGTCTGAGGCATAGCAGCCAATTCTTCGATCCAGCGCTGCATCCGCCGGCTGTGCGAGCCGTGCCAATACACGCGCCCGCAGCCTGCACACTCCCGAAACTCATCGCACCATTCCAGAGTTCCTTGCGGAACCCGTTCGCTGACCTCGGCTTTTGCGGCTGCTTTCAGCGGCGCGTTGCACACCATGCAGCGCGTGAGCGGGCGGAGCGACCGCGCCAGATCGAATCGCCTCACAATCTCCGCGGCCTGTCGGCGGCTGTCGGTCTCGCGCAGCCAGTACCCATGAGTCACGGCGGAGTGTTTCAGCACGCCGCGGTCCCGAGTCAGCAAAATGCGTTTTTCTTCGCAGGAAATCCGCACCAGTTCCGGGTCGCTCATGTGGTTGGAATACATTGCGTCGAATCCCAGCATGCGCAGATAACCCGCCAACCTGCCCAGATGCACATCGAGCACAAACTTCGTCTCCCGCAGCGGTTGCGGCCGTAGGCGCAATACAGGCCTGATGTCGATCGACTCGAACACCGGATACACCGCAACGCGATCGCCATTTCGAATCAACCGCGTGAAGTCGGACGACTCGCCGTTCACCAGGATCAGGTCAACCTCAGCATGAGGAACGCCGATTGCCTCGATCATGTCCTTCACGGAAGCGGGCAGCAGGAACTGCTTCTCCACCACGGCAAACTGCTGGTCGCGTGGCAGATGGTCATTCAGCTCTGCATAAAAGCGAAAGCAGGCACAGGCCGATCCGGTAGCCATGGTACACGCCTCAGCACCAGTGTAGGCTCATTTGCTCCGGCCCACATCTGACATCACCTTCCCCGGGCAATCCCGATCTCGAGAAACCGGCAAAATAGCGTGGTGAACGCACCATGACCTATGATCCGGCCACCGACCGCATGTATCTCATCTCCGCCGAGTTTGGCTCGCGGCCTACGCCCACACTGGAGAATCCGCATCCCTGGGCAGCGACTGTTTGCAACAGTCCTGGATAACTCTTGCGCATCGCAGGGGCGGGCCTGATAATTCGGGGGGGTAAATTTCTAGAGTCTTGGCGGTTTTGAATTGTAAGGAGAGAACAGTGCGCAAAAATATTTTCGCAATTCTATTTCTGGCAATCTGCCCGTTGCTTTTTGCTCAACAAGCACTCAACAACGACTCCGTTATCAAACTGGTCAAGGCCGGCCTGTCGGAGGACCTGATTGTCTCCACCATTAACGCACAGGCGGGAACGTATGACACCTCCACGGATGGAATCATAGCGCTCAAAACTGCGGGCATCAGCGACAAGGTGGTGGCGGCGATTGTTGCGAGGGCCGCGGGGTCTCAGATCTCACCAACCCAGCGCGGCGCAGTAGTCGACAACCTCACCGCGGCCTATAAACAGTACCGTAATAGCGTGGTAACCGTCTTAGCGGAATATGGTCCCGCAAAGGGTACTGGGTTTATCGTGGATAAGACGGGACTCGTAATCACTAACCAGCACGTCGTTAGCAGATCTGAGTGGGTAGCTGTTCAGGTTGACGACCACATACGACTCCGAGCCGAAGTGCTCGCAACTGACCCGGAGAAGGATGTCGCTGTGTTGTGGGTGAATCTCGCCAACGCACCACACATTGAGCCGGTCGTGCTTCTGAAAAGCGGAGACACACCAGCTGAAGAGGGCGAGAGAGTTTTTACAATCGGCAGTCCTCTCCATCAAAGCAAGGTCATGACGACAGGAATTGTCAGTAAAGTAGAAAATAGAGCCATAATCTCCGACTTGAATATTAATCACGGCAACTCCGGAGGCCCACTATTTAATTCTCAGGGAGTTGTAATCGGCGTTACGACATTTAACGATCTTTCAGATAGAGGAGGGGCCGGAATCGCGGGTGTGGTACGCATCGAACAGGCGCTCCCACTACTCGATATAGCGCGGGGGAAACAGGCCACGTCGGCAAAACCGAGTCCAGAACTATTACAGATAGAACCAACCGATCGGTTTCCAATCGAAGCACTCAAGGAAAGTGCATCAGTGAAAAAATTCAAGAATTATTTATATGTTTTTGACGTCGGCGATTACGATCTCGCTGTTATCACCCCGGTATTTAAATATAGGAAACTTGCAGCCAGGGTCGAGGCAGCGAGGCAAAAAGACAAGCGGAATCGAAAGAGCACAGCAGCCCAAGGGACATTTGAGCCGCTTGATGATCTCAAAGGCTGGGAGGAGTACACCGGAGAGTATGATCCGACTCTACTAATACAGGCGACCCCAAAGCTAGTCGAAGGATTCTGGTCAGCATTCGGCCGCGGAATGGCCGCATCACACGGATATGCTCCAGGACCCGCCAGCATGCATTTTAAAACCGACTTTTACAAAATGCGCCTATTCTGCGGAGATAGAGAGATCCTTCCGATTTGGCCAGGGAAGGCTGAACACGTTCTCACGGTGAATAATGAGGCTGTGCGCGTTACTGACGCAACATTTGACGGACTCTACGAGTTTGCCTTCGATGCGATCCGTCCCGACTGCGATACGGTCTCCCTTAGGATCTACTCTGAAAAGAATCCGAACAAACCGAAGGTGAAGGAGCTTGAGAAAGAAACGATAGACGCAGTTTACCGAGATTTCGCTCCTTATAGGGTGCAGGAAGGAGTCAAATGAGATGGGTTCTGGGATAATGAGGTAATTCTGACAGCTCTCATGAACAGACGCACACGCAGAATGCTATGACTTGTGGCTGTGGTCCGGCTCGTGGCACACCATTGAATCAGCAACAACGCGGGGTGCCCCATCCTTGACGCAGTTTTATCGCGGCAAGGGTGGGAAACCTCAAGCCTCGACCGCCGCCAACACCCCGTATCCCTCATCGATCGCCCCGCGCGCACACCTCAGCCCCTACTCCTCCTCCGCTCCACAGTCTTCCTTTTGCCCGCCCTTGAGATAGCCGCTGTCCCACTCGCCGCGGGCGCGCAGCGCGGCAATCTCCCGTCGAGCCATCTCCTGAACGCGCAGATAGTCCGGCTTGCCCACCCGGTTCAGCGGCATCTGGCCGGGCGAGAGGATGATCCAATGGCGCGGCCGCATATAGGAGGCCAGGGACCGCGCGTGCCGATCCAGTTCCTTGTGGCTCAATTCAACCGCGGGCTTTTTCTCCACCACGGCCACCACCGCTTCTGAAACCACTTCATGCGCCACGCCGACCACCACGCAGTTAGCGACCTTTTCCTCCAGGCTGCAAATATGCGCTTCCACATCGCCGGGAAAGATCTGGTAGCCCATCGACTTGATCACCCACTTCTCTCGTCCGCTCAGATGCAGGCCCGCTGCGTCCTTGTATCCCAGATCGCCGGTATATAAAAAGCCGTCGCGCGAAATGGTCTTAGCGGTGGCGGCGGCATCGTTGACATAGCCCAGAAAGGTCTGCGGCCCGTTGAAGCACACATGCCCAATCTCGCCGGCCGTCAGCTCGTCGCCGGCGTTGCCATCATCGCGCATGGGTTGGCGAATGGTGCACGGATAGATGGGCATATCCACGCCCAGCCCGGCGAGAATCGTCTCCCGCCCAGCCGCATCCGCCTGAATATAAGTGCAGAAACCGGCAGTCTCGGTCAGCCCCAGCCCGGTGCCGATCACCGGCGACATGGCGGCAAGCTGGTCCACAAACGGCCGCGACACCGCATTGCCTCCATAGGCGGCAAATTTCAGGCTTGAGAGGTCGTGGCGCTCATACTCCTTCAGCATCCATTCCAGGTTGAACATCACCGGAATCTGGCCTAGAATTTCCACGCGATGCTGGCTCACCGCGCGCAGCGAACGGCTGGCGTCGAAGATCTCCAGCAGCACCGCCGTGCCTCCTCCGAACAGGGTGCTCATCATCGCCTCTGTCTGCCCGCCCACGTGAGATGGAGGCAAATTGACCAGCGTGCGGGGGCCGCAGTCTCCGCCGAAAAACGTGCCGCACAGGCACATATTCTGTACCGTGATGTTGCGGTGCGAGAGCAGCGCCGGCTTGGGCGACCCGGTCGAGCCGGTGGTAAAGATGACCAGCGCGCCATCGTCCTCAGTCACGCTGCGGCCAATCTCGGCCAGCGCGGCAGCGTCTGCGGCTGCATCGCTGCGGTTCGCCGTCTCGGCAATCGCAGCAAAAGACTGCGTGCCCGGGATTGCCTCGTCCGAATCCGCCACGATGAAATGCTCCACCCATGCGCACTGCGCCTGTACCGCGCGCCACAGTTCCCGAAAATCGAACGGCGCTTTCACTCCCAGGCCGGCAAACCCACGCGGCCGCAGAATCTCCAGCGCCCGAATCACCTCGGCGGCGGAGAGGCGCAAATCCAGCGGGGCAACGATCACGCCGATTTTGAAGCAGCCATATTCCAGCAACACGTGATCCACGGTCATCGGCAGCATCGTCACCAGGAAATCGCCCTTCGCGAAGCCCATGCGCAGCAGTTCCCCCGCCAACGCCGTGGTGCCGCGGTCAAATTCACTCCAGGTCACAGCGCGGCTGCCGTCCGCGCTCAGAATGGCAGTTGCCTCCGGCTTGTTCTTCGCCCACTTCGCCACCACGTCCTGCAACCGATGGCGATCGGCATAGACTCTTTCGTAATCGTCGAGTGTAAATTGAGGCATATACATAGGCTTACTCATTATGGTCCAGTCCATCATTTGCTGCATCAAGCGGTCAACTGGCGCAGCAGCCCAACCCCCGCTTCCAGCCCGGGCCGCCATTTGCTAATCTGACACACATGACCAAACTGTCTGGCGCAGTCGGTGTAGCCTTGCTTCTGCTCTGCTCTCTTCCCTCGCTGGCGCAGAAAAAACTTCCGCCCGCGGCGATCCGCTTTCAAGGCGCACCACAATACACTCAGCAGGAACTGCTCGCGGCCGCCGGCTTCAAGCCGGACGCGCGTCTGAACTTGCGCGAAGTGAAGGCTCATGCCAAGCAGCTCAATGATACGGGCCTTTTCAAAGAGGTCAAGTTTACCTCCAGCAGCCGGGCGCTGCTCTTCACGTTGACGCCTGCCAGCCAGCTTTTCCCCATGCACTTTGACAATCTGCCACTTACGCCGGGCAAAGAACTCGACGCCACGCTTCACGAGCGCTTCCCGCTCTATCGCGGCCTCTTGCCGGCCAGCGGCTCCATGCTTGAAGGCATCCGCCAGGCATTCGAAGAGATGTTAGCGGCCAAGGGCGTCAAGGCAACGGTGAAAGCCGCCGTCACCAGCGACCTGGGCCCGCAAAAGCTTACGGCGATGAACTTCACCATCGTCTCGCCGGCGGTGCATATCGGCCGCATCCATCTCGCCGGCATCTCGCCGGTTATGCAAGCCCGGGCCAGCCTTCTGGCCAGCGGCCAAACCGGAAACAGCTTCGACACAGAGAACACAGCCATCGGCCTTCAGCATGCTTTTGAAGACCTCTACCAGGACCAGGGTTATGCGGCCGTGCAAGTCGATGTTGCCCAGGTTGATCCTCTCGTTGTCTCGGATCAGTCCGTCGATATTCCCTATACGGTTACCATCAAGGAAGGTGGCGTCTACAAGCTCGGAACCATCGACTTTCCCGCCAGCGAACTGGTCGCGCGCGCGGATGTTGACAAAATCCTGTCTAAATACCCCGCCGGTTCTGGCCGCCCGCTCGACCTATTTCTCCTGGCCGTCCGCGACGCATACCATGCCAGGGGCTATCTCGATTGCTCCGCCGTTTCGCACCCTTCCTTCAGCGAGGTAACTCATATCGTGAATTACAGCGTCGAAGTCGTTCCGGGCTCGCAGTACCATCTAGCCTCGGTCAAATTCGACGGAGCACCTGACGCGATGGCCGCCAAACTCAAGCTTGCCTGGAAGATGGCCCCCGGCGACGTATTTGATGAAAGCTATCTCGCAAACTTTAAGGCGCTGGCGCAAAAGAAAGACAAGCCCATGACGAAATGGCTGCTATCCGTCATCACCACTTACGACGTCAAGCCCGACCCTGACACGCACCAGGTCAACTGCATCTTCCATTTCGCCAAAGCCGCTCAGCCCCCTCGCTAGGTCGCCGACGGCATGAAGATGTGCTTATTTGAGATGGATTGCCGGCCTCCTGACAGAAAATGTAGCGCCGGCCTCTTGTCCGGCTGTAGCGCGGGTTTCCCAACCCATGCTTCTCTACCCAATCGAACAAAATTATCCTGTCAGAGACCTGGAGAGTCTCTGATTAGGTCAGAGTTTGAAAGGGCACGACTTTACAGGATGCAGAAAAACTCTAGCTTTGTGTCAGGGCACGACTTTACAGGATGCTGAAATGCTCTTGCTTTGTATCAGGGCACGACTGGTAGGTCAGGGCTTCAGCCCTGACTGCCGAAAACGGCCAGGAAACAGCGGGGTTTTAACCCCTGCGGGACTGCAACTGAAACAAGGTAGCTGGGTGCCCCATCCTTGCGCCGTTTTTCTGGCGCAAGGGTGGGAACCCTCGAACCTCAACCAGTCGCGCCGTCCCACTCTGTCCCAGCCACAAATGCTGGGTGCCCCCGGTCTCAAAATCAAAACCTGTGGCACCCGCAGTTCGTGGTTCAGTGAGGTTTCAGAGATACAAATCCCGGCCAACGAACTGGTAATGGTAGAGATATCCAAGAAAAAGTTGTAAGCTCATCGTATGCCGCTACCGACAATTACCGAGGGAGACATCAAAGCTCTCATCCCGCAGATTAGCTCAGCCGTCGAGATTGGGCATGGTGGACAGAGGGTTGTGTTCCGCGCCACGTGCAATGGTCAGCCAATTGCTCTGAAGTTTGCGCTACTTTCTGACACGTTCAAACCGGATCATGAAGACCTTGAGGTGGCCATTCTCAGAGCCCAGCGGGAGACACAAATCTTGCGGGAATGCACTTCACCTCACATGGTGAAGCTCGGGCCAATTGGCATGGGAACAACCTGTATCGCAGGCCAGAACATCCTTTACTATTCTGAAGAATTCATCGACGGGCAGACGCTCAACGATTGGCTGCGAAGTGATGGTCCTTTGCATGCCAAAGAGGTGGTTCGACTTGGTTTGCAGATGTGCTCAGCAATCGCAGATCTTTGGTCTCTGAGAAAGATACATAGAGACATCAAGCCCGGCAACATTATGCGCAGGTCCGATGGGACTGGCTACGTGCTACTCGACGCAGGTTTGGCATTCGACGTTGCAGGAGAATCGATTAGCGCAGGCTTCTTGGTCGGCACAATGGCATACTTCAGCCCTGAGCAATTTGACTACACAAACAGACGGGCCATGGATTTCCGCTCCGATATGTTTTCTCTGGGCGTAACGCTTTATGAGGCTGCTACCGGGCAACATCCATTCTTCACTCCGACGACCACAGTGACTCACTTGTTCAGTAAGATTATGAAACAAAACCCCGTTCCACCGAGTTCGATTAATTCGGCTATCCCGGCTACGTTTGACAAGGTGATTTTACGAATGATGGGAAAATCGCCTCACTTGCGTTATCGTCGGATTGAGCAACTACGCGACGCGCTGGCACAACTACAGGAGGATCTGTAATGGCAATATACGCGCAGCATGGGTATGGCAAGTCAGGCAAGATAGATGCAGCGCTGGACTCGGGAAGTATTGACGGGGTAATCTTCGGAGCCCGTAATGAGAAGATCGAGAACATTAAGAGCTGCGTCGATAATGTGCGGGAGAAGAATGGAAAAGTACTTCTTGACCCCCAATTCCATGTCTCAGCGATAAACCCTGCAAATGACCGATTCTTACCAGATTACCCATTCTACAAGGCTGGGCGAACATCAGCCGACTTTATCGGCGTAAAGAAGATTTCAAGCCATGTAAAAACGACTCTTGATTTTGAGTTGACGTTGCAACTTGATAAGCTTCTTTCCCCGACGGTAATCTTCGATTCGTTCGAAAGCAAGTGGTGTCAGACTGCACTTAATCTGGCCGATGCCTCTTTGGATTACCATGCGAGCCTTCAAGGGGCACCTCCGCTGCTCCTAAGTTTCGTGATTGGTGAGGAAGCGCTGGAATCCCGGAACGAACTTGACGATTTTTTGGATCAGCTCACTTCTTGGGAGTCCATGTCGGGAGCGTACATTATTTTTTCGCGAGAAGACTATTCGTATTCGCAACGTTTCAAGCCCGAGAGGCTTGCTAATGCTTTGTACTTGAATTATGTCCTCGCGAGCATCAACGGTCTAGAAGTTATCAATGGCTTTACCGATTTCTGCGGCCTCCTCTTCCGTTCGGTAGGGAGTACGGCTTTTGCTTCCGGTTGGAGCCAAGGCATGCGCCAATTTCACACGAGGTCGTTCACAAAGCAGAAGCCGGGAGGACAACAACCAAGGTTACGATATACATCAGCCCCACTTCTCAACTCAATTCTATTGAGCGAACTTCAACAGATTTATGAGAGTGGTAATCTCGATCAGGTGCTCTCAGGCGTTCCCCTGGACGAAGTCATAACAGGTGCTGATAGCCCCGAAAGCTCGGATTGGAATGCACCCACCTCCGAACTTCATCATTGGGAATCTCTCAAATTGATAGAGAAACAAATAGGCGAAGAGGTTCCGGAGAACCTTTCAGTTCTCGACGAAAGGATCGCTACTGCGCAAGAGCTCTACTTGATGCTCAAAAACGAAGGAGTTGTCTTCGGGCCGCAGACACGCCCAGATCATCTCGAACAGTGGAGCGAAGCTATTGAGACATTCCGCGAGATTGCTTCACTATGACACCAGGCTCACTGAACATTCCCAGAGCCATGATCGTCCGGTACCCGGCATTCGGCTGACGTTTTAGGGGTCTTATCAGAACCCTCGAATTGCCCGTCGTGTCATGCCCAACCAGCCCAATATTCGCCTTTCGAAAACTGTCTTGATATCTGAAAGCTGTATCCGCGCTCTCGCTGGGCATCACCACGAAGACTCGGTGGGAAAAGCTACGATAGCGAGTTGCTTGATAAAGAGCTCGTCTCCAGTCCTTGAGCTTTAATTCAAATGCACAAATCTCTACGACCGGTAAAACATGGCTAGAGATCGCCCGATACCTGTGCGCACTCGTTTCAACAACAAAACCAGCTTCCACGAGCGCTCTCAACCATTTCCGCAACACGGGAGGGGTAACACCTAGCCTTTGGAGAAGATCTCCCTCCGACTGAGCAGATCGCTGACGTAGAGCAGCTAGGAGTCGGCTGGCAGTTGGATTCCGAAGCAGCGCCGAATGCTCACGAAATCGAGCAGGACTCTGCCCTGGCTCAAATCTTCCCCATACGATGTCGGCCCGGCCCTCTGAGCAGGTACTTTCGTGAGCAAGAACCCACTTTCCGGTCGAACGCCGGGTCCAAAGTGATGGCCGCGCGTGCTCCTGAAAACTCCTACTAAGCTCCGATTCCCACCTGAAGGATGTCGTCCCCATGCTCATCATTATGAACCGAATCGGTGAGTGGACCAAGTCTCCCTTCCGGCGGGCGGGTCCCATCTCGAAGGTCTCAATTCAGCACAACCCCGGTCTGCTCCCTGGGGCGCAAGCCGCCCGCCAACTCGCTGACTTGCTAACTCGCTAACTTGCCGCTCTGCGGCATTGCCGAAAATTACCCTCTACCCGCGCACACTGGAAGAGAAGAGAAAAGAGTACGAACCCCTTCATCCAAAGGAGAAATCATGCGCAACCTTACCGTTACCGTTCCCGACGATGCCTACCGCCGTGCGCGGGTTTGGGCAGCCCAACGCGACAGTTCACTCTCCGCAATCGTCCGCTATCTCATCGAAACGTTGCCCGGAATCGATCGTTCCAACAGGGCTTTCCCCATACCTAACTCCAACCCTTCCAGTCACATACCAGCCGCCGACTCCCCAAATCCCAAATCATAAATTTTGAGGTTTTTTACTGGTGAAACTGTGGAGACGCATCAAACTCATTCAATATCAATAACTTAAACAGGCAGCCTACACGGAGACACTCAACAACAAAAACGGTGAAACCGTGGAGGCATACCGAACCTCTTCAGAATCAAAAACTTCCGCAGGCCATCCGCACAGCTTCACAGAACAAGTGAAATTGTGCGGCAGCCAGCGGAAGCGGGTTGTTTCCGGAGCGCTTTCTTACTCTTCCACGACGGCTTTGGAGAGATTTCTGGGGCGATCCACATCCACGCCGCGCTCCAGCGCCATGAAGTAGGCAAACAATTGCAGGGGAATGACTTCGGCGATGGGCAGCAGGTACTCGGTGGCCGGTTGCACCTCGACGCAATCCGTGACCAGTTCCGCCACTTCCCGGTCTCCGGCGTTGGCAATGGCAATCACCTTGGCGCCCTGCTCCTTCATGTCGTGCAGCAGTTGCAGCGTCTTCTCGTAGCGCACAACCGACGCTTCCAGCGCGTAATCCACAGTGGCCAAAACGACCAGCGGCACAGTGTCGCTGACCAGTGCATTCGGCCCATGCTTCAGCTCGCCCGACGGGTAGCCCTCGGCATGAACGTAGGAGGCTTCTTTCAGTTTCAAGGCTCCCTCACGCGCCATGGCGTAGTGAATTCCGCGACCGAGGAAGAGGAAGGTGTTGGCGGTGCGGTACTTGTTCGCCAATGTGGCCATCTGCTTCGCCCAGCCGTCCAGTTGCGCTTCGATGGCGGTCGGCAGGGCCTGCAACCGGGCAATGTTGGCTGCAAGTTCCGGGGCATCCATCCGTTCCAGGCGCCGCGCCTCATAGAGGCCCAACAGAAAGAGCACGGCCAACTGGCAGGTGAAGCTCTTGGTGGCCGGAATCGCCTTTTCCACGCCCGCGTCCAGCGGCATGGAGACGCCAGCCTCCTGCGCCATGGTGGACTCGGGCACATTGGTAATGGCCAGGGTCTTGTCGCCGCGCTGGCGCACCTCGCGCAAGGCCGCCAGCGTGTCAGAGGTCTCGCCGGATTGGGAGACGACGATGACGGCGGGATGGCGCAGGTCGTACCGGCCGCGGCAACTGTACTCGCTGGCGTACTCCACATCGACCGCAAGTCCGCACAGATCCTCGAGCAGAATCTCCGCAGCCAGCCCACAGTGGCGGCTGGAGCCCGAGGCGGCAATCAGCACCTCGCCCGCCGGGTTGCTCCAACCCGCGAGCCGGTCTGCCACGTCGCACCTCAATTGGTTGGCGTCCAGGTACAAAGCCAGGGTGCGGCGCAGCGCCGCCGGCTGCTCATAAATCTCGCGCAACATCTCGTGGGGAAATTCTACGGAATCGCTCATTTTGGTTCAGATCCTTGTGGGCGTCCGTTTGGTGGGCGCCAGTTTTGTCCCTAAAAATCGATCATATACGATGAAGTTGGTCAACTCCTTGAGTGAATTCCTGAATATTTTCACTATTCGCTCAAAAAATCCAAGTTCAGGCTTTATTTTTCCTTCTCTGAGAGGGTAGAATCGGTGCGATATGGCCGACACACTGAATCGCCGCTGTGAACTAATTATTAAATTTCTTCTCCGGACCGGAACTGCCACGGTTGAAGAGATCCTCGAAGTGGCCGGCTCCTCGGCTCCCAGCATCCGGCGCGACCTGGCCAAGCTGGAAAGCCGCGGGCTGATCCGTCGCACTCACGGCGGGGCAACGCTGGTCGAGCCTCTGCTCTACGAGCCTTTCCGCTACGACAGCTCCTTCCTGGCTCGCGAGCAACGCTTTGCCGAGGAAAAGCGCCGCATCGGCCTGGCCGCTGCCGAACTGGTGCAGGCCAATGAGACCGTTGGCCTCACCGCGGGCACTACGACGACGCACATCGGCCGCAGCCTGCGTCACCGCGAGAAAATTCAGGTGGTCACCAACGCCATTAATATCGGCATGGAACTGTGCAACCAGCCGGGCATCCGCACCTATTTGACCGGCGGCGTGGTTCCTTGGGCGTGGTCGTTTTCGCTCACCGGCAACGCGGCGCTCACGTTTCTTGACGACGTCTACATGGACAAGGTGTTTTTGAGCGTGACCGGCCTGGATGCCGAGCGCGGCGCCACTACGCTGGAGGCAGACGAGGCGCTGGTCTACCGCAAGATGCTCAAACAGGCCAAGCAGGTGATCGTAACCGCCGATGGCAGCAAACTGGGCAAAGTGAGCCCGGCTTTCATCTGCCCGGTGAGCGAGATCAATGTCCTTATTACTGACACTGGCGCATCGGCCGAAGCACTGGCCCCTTTCGAGCGCCAGGGAATCCGCATTATCCGCGCGTAAGGCTGCCCAAAGCGGCGGCTCTGGAGTTTATGCCGGGTGCCGCCATCTCTCTGGCAGCAAAATGGGTGCGCATCAACTGTACCGCAGTGCGCACATCGGCCTCCAAAATCTCCGCTTTGCTGGCCTCCGCATCTCCGTTGCCGCACTCCCCGGCTCTGCGGGTCAGTGAGCCGTGCAAGCAGTGAAGACCGGTCCGCTGCAAGACCTCGGCCATGGAGGCCAGTTTCAGCCCGCCTCCGGCCATGATCTGAATACGGCCTCCGGCCTGCTTGACCAGCTTCCCAAGCTGCTCCGCGCCTGTGAGCACATCTGGCGCCCCGCCGGAGGTCAACAGGCAATTGGCTCCGGTCTCGATAACCGCTTCCAGCGCCTCGCCCAAATCCGGCGCCCTGTCAAAGGCCCTGTGGAAAGTCACGTTCATGGGATGGGCCAGTTCCGCCAGTTTCCGGCTCCGGTCAACGTCAATGCGACTGTCCGCCTGCAGAACGCCCAGTGCGACTCCGGCCGCGCCCGCCTCCCTGGCACATTGCACCTGCTCCAGCATCTGGTCAAATTCCCATGCGGAGTAGACAAAGTTTCCGCCGCGCGGGCGAATCAGCACATGAACAGGGATGGAAAGCGCCTGGACGGTGGCCGCAATCAGTTGTTCGCTGGGCGTGATTCCGCCAAGATCGAGCCTGATGCACAACTCGATACGGTCGGCGCCGCCCCGATCAGCCGCCTGGGCAGCCTGCAGGGATTCAGCGCAAAGCTCGAAAAGAAAGGTCTTCATGCCTGATTCCAGAACGGCAGAGTGAGATCTACGCGCTTCCCTGTGTCTGTCTCCGCGGGCGTACCGTGCGCCGCAAGCGTTAGCACGAGATCAACACAAACATTAAAGTAAGTATCATTTTTTGTCAAAATGATCAATATTGTAAAAAATTAACATGGTTTTAGTCATTCAGAGTGAGGCGAACTCCTCCGCCGTCGTTTTTCTCCTTGCACAGGCTCGGCAGTTGCAGGGCCGGCGCGGCGAAACGAAGCGCCTGGAAGCCAGCGGTGAGATTCCCCAGGATGTGGCTCCCAAGGGAGTGAATCGTCCAGAAGAAGCCGAAGCCGTCGGCAAAGAAAAACCAGGAAACAGCCAGGATCGAGACATAGGGTCTTTCCAAATGAGTGCAACCCAATGGCCGGCAAGGGCTGTGCCGGCTTGCACAACCGGCCGCGGGCGGCGAAAATCAATGGATTGAGCGGGAGGCGAGCAGTTCCCGCTTGACACTCGCCATGCGCACGCCCAGACCGTTCCAACTCAAATCTCCGTTGTCCCGAGACCGCTGGAGCACGCGCGATCTGATCGCGGCGGCTCTGCTCTTCCTGGCCAGCTCCGCCGTGGTTCTATGGCAGAACGCGCATCTTGCGGTTCTCTGGGACACGAGCTACATTCTGGATACGAGTGTCCGCATCTCTCTGGGACAGTTGCCGTATCGCGACTTTCCCCTGGCTCACGCGCCGCTTACGTTTCTCGTCCAGGCCGCTATCATCCGGCTCGGCGGACGGGTCTTCTTTCACCATGTTCTCTACGCCGCAATCGTGGGCGGCCTGGGCACGGTGCTGGCCTGGCGGATCGCACTCGACACGCTCCGAGGGCGCCTGAGGGCATCGTGGCCCGTTTCTCTTCTGCTGGCCGCGCCGCTGACGGTGCTGGGCATCTACAGCATCCTGCCGTTTCCCTTCTACGACTGCGACTGTGTCTTCTGCATCCTCATTGTGATTTTTCTTTTGCAACGCCTGGAGGCGGATTCCGCCGCTGCCGCAACCTCGGCCAAGGCACTTTTGCGGCCCTTCATCGCGGGCGCGGCGATTCCGCTTCCGCTCTTCTTCAAGCAGAATATCGGCCTTCCTCTTCTGGCGACTGCGTTCGCTCTGGTTTTTCTGCTGCTGATCGTGCGGCAACCGCGCCGCGGCCCGGCTCCCCACAGCAGCCCGGCAGCCTTGGGCGCGATTCTGGCCGGGGCGCTGGGAACGCTACTTGCCGCCGGGCTGTTCCTGCACTTCACCGTGGGGGTGGGCAACTACCTTCATTGGACGATCCAGTTCGCGTCGCAGCGACGCCTGCCCGGCTTGCAGGCGATGCTGGCCGTTTATGCGGAACCTTCGCTGTTGTGGGCTCTGCCGGCAGTCGCGACGGCTCTCGTGCTCTTGCGCAGCCGGTTCGCCAACGCGCTGTGGGCGCGCCTGATGGCGCTTGGCCTGCTGGCCGCGCCGTTCGTCTGGACGCTGGCCAGCCTCTTTCTTTCCTCAGACGCAGACGACCGCGCCAGCAGTCTCCTGGCGCTGTGGCCGCTGCTGCTGGTCCTCTCTGGCGCGCTCACCCTCTGGAATCTTTGCCGCAATCCGAGCCTGCGCGCGCTGTTGCCCGCAATCCTGTTGGTCACCATCAACGGAACCCTGCTCTCGCAACAGTTGTGGGGATCAACCTATGCCATTTGGCCGTTGCTCGTGCTTCTTATCGCGGAGATGATCGCTTTTCTGGCTTTCATTGAGCCGGCCGGCACAGCCCAGGAGACAACACCTCGCACTCAGCTTGTTGCGTCGGCCCTTGCGGCGATTATCTCGGCAACGCTGGTTCTCTGCGGCGGACTCTATATGGCCAGCGAAGAGCGCCTGTCCTACGCGAGAGTTGAGGGCCCAGTTGTTCGTTCGGCGGTTCCCGCGTTGAGGGGAATGGCTGTCTCTGGCCCTTTCCTGTCTGACTTTGAAGAACTGTTGCGCTTCGCCGCCAAGGAAATCCCTGTCTCCGACGGGATGATTCTCATTCCCGGCGAAGACCCGTTCTACTTTGCCACCGGCCGCGTTCCGCAATTTCCGGTGCTGCTGTTCGACAACGCGACTGATCCGCTTTCGCCCGCGCAGCTTGTTGAAGAGGCGCGGCGGCGCAATATTCGTTGGCTGATCGTCAAGCGCGAGCTGCAGCTCAAGGAAGATCCCACCCCGCAGCGCGAAGATGCACTGAAGGCTCTTCAGCAAGTTTTTCTGCCGTACCGCAAACTGGGCAGCTACGATGTCTATCGCCGTCCTTAGCGCCGCCTCTGAAGAAACGGCACAGTCCTCCCCGACACAAATGCGCTTCAATTTGCCGTTTGAAAGGACTTGGCGGTACAGCCTTTGTGAACCGGTCGTGGAGGGCAAGAGAGAATTCGCATAGAGTCATGGCGAAAGACAGAAGAAGTGGGCGCCAGACAGGCTAGAAATGTCGTGCCGATCAGGCGCATATCGCTCCAGAACGTGGCCCGGCACATATATCGCACGTCCATGCGCGCCTTGAGCGGCCGGATGCGCTGATTATAGAAATCATTCAATTGGCTGGGCTGAACGCGGCTCAAAATCTCCTCCTCGCAGCGGAAGGCGAGCGACGCAGCGCCAGTGATACCGGGGCGATAGGGCATGTTGGCTATGCTCGCATACTGCGGAAGTTTGGGCCGGGGACCCACAATGCTCATCTCTCCGCGCAGCACGTTATAGAACTGCGGAAGCTCATCGAGCTTGAGCCTGCGCAGCCAGCGTCCCATGGCGGTAATGCGGCGATCCCCGCGCCGAGTAAGGCCGGGACCGCTCTGCCCCGAGCCGGATGTCATGGTACGGAATTTGTAAATGCGAAAGAGACGCCCTTCGCGGCCAACGCGATGCTGAACAAAAAAGGCAGGCCCCCGCGAGGAGAGGCGCACACACAATGCGATCGCCAGCATCGGAAGTCCAAAGATGGCAAGGACCAAAAGCGCAACCGACAGATCAAGCAGCCGCTTGGAATCGGAGAGGCTCCATTTGCTGGCCGAGGGGCTAGACAAACGAGCTTCACTGGCGGGAACGCCATGAAGGACAGGAGGCGGCGTGGAGATGGAGAAAGGCGGAACGGAAACTGCGCTCGACTGAAACGCGCGATGAGAGAGTTGCATGAAGCTAACCTCGATAGCTTGATGAATATCCAGAGCGATAAGTAGGCCAAACCGTGGATGAGATTGTGGGAGTAACTAAAGAGCCGCTCCCGATAGCCAATTGATTTGGACTCCTATCCGCAGTGTGACCATATATGTATCGTCGGCTACATGGGCTGTGAATACGCGGGCAAAGGAGAGAAATAGGAGGGTTCGGGAGACGCAATCGGGACGCGTCCCGATTGCGAAATCCGATAAGTCATATCTAATTACCGATCAGGCCCAAAAATGAGTTCTTGGTTTTCCATCCTTTCCGCAATGAGCGCGGAAAGGATGGGGTACGGAATCCCGGTGTTATTGGGCGGATATTTGAAGAGCCAAAGCGAAAAAGATTTTGCGCAGCCGTCTACTTGATGATGTCGATAGCAGCCGCGCTCAGGGCAAGCTGTGAGAAAACCTGCGTCCAGGAGAGGAACTCGCGCATGGCTCCGGGGCCTACGTTCTTCTCCGGGACAACGATGGTATCGCCAGGGTAAAGGCGCACGTTTTGCAAGCCGGAAGAAAAGATCGATTGACCAGCGCTGTGGCCGGTCACCGATCCATCCGCTCGCAGAATAAATGTCTGTCCACGGTCGGCGTCGCGGTTCGGGCCGCCGGCAAGGTGAAGGTAGTCGCTCGCGCGCGCGCCGTTGTGATAGAGAAATGCATTCTGATTCAGCACTGCGCCAACCACCTGGATGGTGGCGGGAGTGGGCGGGACCAGCAACAGGTCGCCGTCCTCCAGTGGCGTTTCCGGCAGGTCGTTGGATCCCGCGCCGTGCGGACGCAAGTTGAGTACGATTCGTCCAGAGGGCTGCAACTGGCGCAGCCGCTCGATCAGCTCACGGTTGAGGTCGGCGGTAGGTCCCGGTTGTCCTCCTTGCTGCGCAGTCGCGTTCCCCGTGCTGGCCATAGCGATTGAGCTGCGCGCCAACTGATGCTCGAGACGATCGGCGTACTCTTTGAAATGTTGATGTTCGATCGCCTGGGTGCTCTTGCGGGTGAACTCCGAGCCGTAAAGATATGCCTTATCCGTCAGGCCTCCGGCGCGCGTGACCAGCGAACGCAGGGTTTCACCGGGCAGAACGCTGTAAATGCCGGCATGCACGAACTCTCCTTCCAGCCGTACATACTTTGTCTGCTCGTTGATGGGCGGGTGAACATCCTCTTGCGAGAAGACGGTGATTACATCGCCCGACCGGAGCTCGAGATCTTGTGACACGTCATGATCGAGCACCAGTTTGCCCAAGCTGAAAGGAAGAAGCGAAGTGGTCATGGTGGCGGGGTCCAGACGCTCGATGGCAGCGAAGTTCCAATCGGTCTGCGCTCCGGGGCTGGAGACTGCGGTTGGCTTCTCAGTCAGTTCTTTCCCAGGCTCACCCGTGAGCCCATCCTTGCTGGCGGGTGCAGCTAGTTCCGGCGCGGGAAGACCAAGCTGCGTGCGGCGCCACCAGTAGTCGCGCGTAACCAGCGAGTCGCGATCAGGCATCAATTCGCTCAGACGCATTCCCTCATGCCAGAGGAAACGTCCCGGATTGGCAACCGATCCGCGCAGCGTGACCGTCTGGCGATAGCTGGAGACGATGGGATCGATGCGCACAATGTCGCCATCGGCCAGCGGCGTCGCAAGGCCAGCGGCGTCGGCTTTCAGCGCGAAGGCGCGGCGTTGCGCATGGTCCTCGACGCGCTCCACCGAGATGTGCTCGCCGGATGAGACGGCCGTTCTGCCGCCGGCCACGTCCAGTAACTCTTCTATCGATTCCTGCCCGCGCAGTTCATAGATTGCCTGCTGGCGGACGCTGCCGACCAGTGCCACTTGCGGACCTACGGCGGGAATGAAGAGCACGTCGCCCGATTGCAGTTGCACATCACCGGTCTTGTCGCCCTTCACCAGCAGCGCATAGAGATCGAAATCCGTGACCACTTTGCCCGCGCTTCAACTCGACATGACGCATGGAACCGGCCCCGGAAGGACCGCCGCTGAAAAAGATCGCATTCACCAGCGTGCTGAGAGCGCTCACCGTGTACTCTCCCGGTTGCCGCGCCTGTCCGGCCACATATACCTGGATGGAGTGAATCTCTCCCATATCGACACTTAGTTCGAAGTTGCGGTAGACGCGTTCGAGCGCGGTGCGCAGGTGGCCGGCGACAGAAGAAAATGGGAGCCCGGCAACATGCACGGCGCCCGCCTTGGGAAGGTATATATCTCCCTCGCGGCTTACGCGCAGATTGGCGCTGAAATTGATCTGTCCCCAGATGCGGATGCGCAATTCGTCGCCTGTGCCGACCACCATATCCTGCGGTGCGGGCCCTTGGTCGATGGGACCGAAAGAAGCTGGCTGCGCGGCAAAGAGGCGAGTTCCATAGATCGGCAGCATCCGGCCTGTGGTGGCAGCCACAGAGCGCTGAAACTCGGTGGGAGGCTCGGCGGGCAATGATCGTTTGACTTGCTGACCAGATGCGTTCAACCCGTTGCGCAACGCCTGCTCCGTGTAACTCGATTGGCCGGAGAGGCTGTTGTCGGCCGAGGCCTCTGTGGAGCGGTCCGCCCTGGGCGTTCCTTGCTGCGGAGTTTCCTGCATGGTCAGCACGGTAGGCGATTGGGTCGTGGAAGGCGAAGGCGCGGCCTGTTGCAACGGACAGCCGTCCGAATCGGGATCGTCCTCTGCTGAACATTGCGCGTGCAATTGAGACGCGCAGAAGACGAGAACCGCGGCGCCGGCGACCGGGAGAAGTATCGCGCGGCGAAGGTATGCAGGGGCAGATGAATGGTTTCTCATAGACGCCCCATTGTTCACACATCCGCGCGGCGAAATGCACGAAAAAGCGCAGGAGGAAATCGTCCTTGTTCCGAAATTGAACAGGCCCATGAGTGTTTTCCCATAATCGATTTCGCGCTGGCGTTTTTCTCGTCTTCTTCGTTCGCGCACATTCTTTCGCGGGTAATCTGAGCGAAGTTTTCCCGCTGAGTGGCCGGGCAATCCACTCGCAACTGACCCATTTTTCCAGTGTTGGCGGGCCGTTGCGAGAGCTGACCGTTTCCGCTCCAGCAAAGCCGGCGGCGCGGAACTCCAGACAGGGAGCGCGCTGCACAACTCAAGAAAAAATTCGATCCGATCCCAAGAGGAAGCTCAGCAGTGCCAACAGAAGATCAGGAACCCGACGCAACCGCAACCAAGGCCACCAACGGCTCTCTGCCGCCCGTGATCCGCGTGGCGATCAAACGCAAGAAGCTCGTAGGCATCGCCACATTGGCCATCGTTGTGTTGGCCTCGGTAATCGCGTTGCTGCTGCCCAGCCGCTACATGGCCACTACGGTCATCCTGCCGCCTCAGCAGGGAGGCTCGGCGGGAGCGTCCATGATGGCGCAATTGAGCAGTTTGGGCGCCATGGCCGGTGCGGGCGCTGGTGCGCTGGGCATCAAGAACCCCAACGATCTGCAGGTGGCCCTTCTGAAGAGCCGCAGCGTGGAGGATGCGATGGTGGCGCGCTTTCATCTGCAGGCGCTCTACCACACGAAGTACGTTTCGTCGGCGCGAAAGCGGTGGGAGAAGAAGACATTCATTGACAACGGGCTGAAGGACGGATTGATCCGCCTTTCGGTGACTGACCGGGATCCGCGGAGAGCCGCGGAACTGGCCAACGGCTGGGTTGAGGAATACCAACGCTTTTCGGCAACCCTGGCGGTGAGCGAGGCGTCTGGGCGAAGACTCTTCTTCGAGCGGCAAGTGGCCGACGCGCGCGAAAACCTGGCGCGCGCCGAAGAGGAGATGAAGCAGACCGAGCAGCGCACGGGCGTGATGGAGCTGGACGGCCAGGCCCATGCCATGATCGCCTCGGCGGCCATGTTGCGCGCCCAGGTGGCGGCCAAGCAGGTCGAGATCCAGGCGATGCGCCAGTTTGCTGCCGACGAGAATCCGGACCTGGAGCGCGCGCGACAGGAGTTGTCGAGCCTGGAAGGGCAATTGGGCTCGATGGATGTGGGCCATGATCGCCAAAGTGGCGACCTGGTGGCGCCCAAGGGCAATGTGACCCAGGCGGGCCTTGATTATGCGCGCGCCCTGCGCGAGGTGAAGTATCGCGAGACGGTGGTGAGCCTGTTGACGCGTCTTTACGAGATGGCGCGGGTCGACGAGGCGCGGCAGGGCCCGCAGGCGCAGGTTGTCGATGCGGCCGCCGTTCCCGACCGTCCCACATCGCTCTACAGAATATTGATTGTGTTGGGAGCGCTGCTTGTGTCTCTGCCGCTGGCGCTTGGGATTGCGCTGGCAACCGAGGCCGTCGAGGCTCTACGCGTTCTTCGCCGCCGCGCGGGCTCCTGGTCCCTGGCGCTTGAAGAGGCCTGGGGCGGAGGGGCACGATGAGGATTCCACGGGCGTTGGGCCTGGATGGCGCCGTCGCCTATACCTTCCTGGCGAGAATCGTGAACATTGCGGGCAGCACCGTGACGGTTCTGCTGATCGTACGCTTTCTCTCGCCCACTGAGCAGGGCTACTACTACACGCTGCTGAGCCTGGTCGCGCTGCAGATGGTCTTCGAACTGGGTTTTTCGTTTGTCGTTCAGCAGTTGGCCGCGCACGAATGCATCCATCTGGAACTGCGTGGAGATGGCAGCGTGAGCGGCGACCCGGTGGCCCACGCCCGCCTGGCCTCCACGCTCCAGCTCAGTGTGCGCTGGTACACCGTGGCCGCCGCCGCGATGGGCCTGATCCTTGCGCCGCTTGGGGCACTCTTCTTTGCGCGCCACGCCGCTGTGGGACAAGTGCATGTGGCGTGGCAAGGGCCCTGGCTGCTGGCCGTAGCGGCATCGATGGCCGGGCTGTGGTGCCAACCCTTTTATTCCTTTCTGGATGGATGCGGCGAAGTGCGCGCGGTGGCCGCGCTGCGGCTGCGACAGGCGGTGGCCGGGATGGCTCTGGCCTGGACCGCCATGGTTCTGCATCACGGGCTCTATTCGCCGGGCATGGTCATCGCCGGCCAGGTGGGGACCGGCCTTTTCTTTCTGGGCGCGCGGCGCCGTCTGCTGACAGGATTGTTAGGCTACCAGGCCCACGACGCCTCCATCCGCTGGAGCCGTGAAGTGTGGCCTTTTCAATGGCGCATCGCTGTGAGTTGGACGTGCTCTTACTTCACAATTCAGGCATTTATCCCCATCCTCTTTGCGTTGCGCGGACCGCTCGAAGCCGGACAGATGGGCATGTCGCTCAGCATCGCCGGCTACATCACAAGCCTGGTGCTGCCGTGGATTACGACTAAGGCTACGCCCTTCGGCCGTTTGATTGCGCAGCGCCAGTTCAAGGGACTTGACCGGCTGTTTTTGCACACTATGGGCCAGGCCATGGCCGTGTTCGCCATGATTGCGCTGGCCGCGGATGCTGGAGCGGCGCTGTTGACAGTTGTCGCTCCAAGGCTGGCGGCGCGCATGGTTTCGCCGCAACTGTTTGCGGTGCTGGTGCTGGCCGCAGGCGCCAACTGCGTGGTGCAGAGCCTGGCGACGCTGTTGCGCTCTTTCAAGCGAGAGCCGTTTCTCTTGCAGTCGCTGGTGGTGGCATCGCTCACCCTGCTTCTGGCCGTGCTCACGGCGCCTCGCTGGGGCAACACCGGCGTCACCCTCAGTTATCTAACTGCCACGGCGGGCATCGCCCTGCCTTCTGCGTTGGCGATCTTCGCGCACACCCGCCGGAGATATCTGGCCATAAGCCCACTCACCGTAATCGGAGGCGAGGCGGGATGAGCACTGCATCTACATGCTTTGCGCTCAGGCCAGGGCCCTTCGAATTTCGCGGCTCCCTGTCAGCGTCCGTCAGGCTATTCTCCTTCTGCGCGATGCTGGTCTTCTCCTTTGTGCCGGTCCTCATCTATATCAACCTCTCGCAAATCTTTCTGCTCGCGCTCTGCGCGGTCGCTCTGTGCTGCTATCTTGTCCGCCTTGAAGCCGATATACTCGCCACACTTTTTGTGATCCTTTCGATCGCTGTCTCTCAGGCAATCGCCATCGCGCACAGTTCAGCCGCAACCAAAAATTATCTGACACCTTTTCTCTTTCTGACCTCGCTCGTGATTGGGCCGGCCGTGATGCTTCTGGCCAGGTCGTATCCGCCTGCCAGCCTCAGCCGCCTGATGCCTCGCATTATCAACTGGCTTCTCGTCTTTCTTGTCATTGAGTGCGTCTCGCGGCTCATCTTCTCGCCCTACATGCCCGCAACCGCCGAAACGGATCTTACTGACAGCTTCTATCTCTACAAAGCCAGCCTCTTCTTTTACGACTCCAACTTTGTCGGCATCGAGATTCTCTGCCTTCTGGCGATCATGTTTGCGTTCAAGGAAACAATCGGACGCAAAAGATGGCTGCTGGCTTACATGCTCCTGTTTGCCACTTTGTCCAGGGCGTCCATCGCCGCCGGAATCTGCCAGCTTGTGGTGTACAAACTCTGGCGCTGGCGCGTCTGGACGCTCTTCGGGTTGCTAACGGCGCAGACGCTCGTCGTTATCAAGCTGTTCATAAGCTTCACGCAGGGGTCGGATGCAATTCACAATATCGACGGGAGCCTTTCAAGTAAGTTCTTCATTCTGTCGCTGATGACGGAGATCTATCACCGGGCAGATATAACGCAAAGACTATTCGGCATTGGAGTCGGTAACTTATTCAACTTGGCCGGGATCTTCGCCCATAACATCGTGGCAACCTTTGTTCTGGAACTGGGCATTGGCGGCTCGCTGTTGTTTGCCGCCTATGTGTGGATTCTTTCGAGAAAATGCCCCGCGTCGATCTATCTGCTCATCCTCCCCATGGTGGTCAACGGATTTTCCCTGGTAAGCACTTCCATGCCGTATTTCTTCGTTGCGCTCGGTTTGCTCGCAGCGTTGCGCGGCTCTTTACGCGATGGAACTGTCGCACTTGGAAATGAAACCGCATGCCGCGAAATTCAGAAAGGATAGGTATGGCGAAAATCAGCGTACTCTTGCCGGTTTACAATGTCGAAGCCTATGTCGCCGAGGCGCTCAAGAGTATCCAGTCTCAAACCATTACCGACATCGAGATAGTGGTTGTCGACGATGGATCGACGGATGAAACATTGCGGATTGTCGAGCGAATCGCTTCTACAGATTTGCGGATCAAGGTCGTCCGCGCACCCCGAAATATGGGGCTTCCGCTGGCTCTCAACCTCGGTCTTCGATTTTGTCTGGCTCCTTTCATTGCCCGCATGGACGGGGACGATATTGCTTTGCCCACCAGGCTGGAGAAGCAACTTCGGTTTCTTGAAGATAACGAGGGATTTGATCTAGTCGGCTGTGCAACCTCGGCAATTGACGAACTCGGGCGGCCGATCCCAGGGCTGGGGGTCTCCTGGAAGCCGATTACGCAGGAGGCGATTGCCAAGACTGTGCTGCTGGCGCCCCCGTGTAGCCATATCTGGCTTGCCCGGCGCGAGGTATATGACGCGCTATCAGGCTATCGCGAGATATCGGTTGCGGAAGATTACGACTTTCTGCTCCGCGCCATCTCTGCTGGATTCCGCATAACAAACCTGCCGGAATCGCTGATGTTGATTCGCACGCGCTCCGGCAATATATCTTCGCGTCTTGAACAAAGGAAGGCACACTACTACATCGTCAACTTATATCGCGAGCGCATGAGAAATCTCCAAGATAGTTTTACCCGTGAAGGTTATGAGCGTGCTGTGAAGTCCAACAGAGTGGAGAACGGAGCATTTCGGCTCGCCATGCGGTGTGTTCAAGAGGGACTGAGATCTCATAGTTCGGTGTTGCGGTATTTTCTCCTGGCGCTCTCAGCCCTGGTATCGCCATGGCAGGCCCGCTATTTCCTCCTTCGTCTTCATCTCAAGTTGGCATTGCGGACGCCGGGGTTCTCATCCTGACGGCGGAGTGCCGCGGCAGTACTCGTGATTGAGTGCTTCCCGAGGCTTCAATGAAGATATGCTTCATCATTCATGATGTTACTGCGCGCGCAGGCTCAGAGCGCGCGCAAGCCAGCCTCACCAATGCGCTTTCTGCCCGTGGCGAGTCGATTTCAATCTGGTCAATGTACGGCTTGGGAGGATCACCTGGGTTTCCATTGGCGAGCGGCATCAAGGTGAGTTATGGCCTGAAGAAGCCATGGCCGTGTTTTCTGGACTATCCATGGCTGGCGTGGGTGTTTGCCGTTTATGTTGTCCGGCTGCGGCCAGACTGGCTTGTCTGCACAGGCGCAAACCGGTTGATTGTCGCGTTGCTGGCGGCTTTTGCGTCCCGCGCCAAGGTGGCGATCTGGGAGCATTTCCCGGTTGCAAACAGCGTTACGAGACCGCGGGGCAGGCTAGCCAGAATGATTGCGTCGGTTGTGGCCTCGCGTATTGTTACGCTGACAAAGGGCGACAAGGACTTATACGCGACGCTTTACGCTCCAGCCGGAAAAGTTACTCATATTCCCAACATTGTGCTATCGCCAGGCGCAACCGGAACTGTTCGCCGCAAGGAAGTTCTCGCCATGGGGCGGCTTTCGCACGAGAAGGGATTCGACCTGCTGCTCGAAGCTTGGTCGCTGGCGATCAAGCGGCTGCCCGATTGGTCGCTTCGCATTGTGGGCGATGGGAAGATGCGCGACGAGTTAGTGCATCTTGCAAGCACTCTCGGAATCGAAGATCACGTAACATTCGCGCCGTTTTCTGACGATCCGTTTTCCTTATTTTCGAGGTGCGGTGTCTTCGTTCTGAGTTCGCGGTTTGAAGGTTTGCCATTTGTGCTGATCGAGGCGATGACTTGTGGAACAGCCTGCGTCAGCTTTGATTGTCCAAATGGGCCGCGAGAAGTGATTCAGAATGGAGTGAATGGCGTGCTGGTGCCGGCCGAAGATGTGGGTGCTCTAGCGAACGCAATGGTGAAACTTGGTCAGAATCCGGCGTTGCGCGAAAGACTTGGGGACGAGGCGCGGAGCGTCTCGAAGCCGTTTTCTGAGCCGCGCGTTGTGGCTCGCTGGCAGGAAGTTCTTTACGGCCAGATACCAATTGTCAGGAGTCCGGTGGTTTCGACTGCGTCGGGCAGCGCCGTCCGATCGAGAGCAGCATGAAGGCGAACTGCGTAAAGTTTACCCCGAGTTGATCGCTCAGGCGCTATCAGTTATCAAGACGTCGCCAAGGTATAATCGGGCTTATGGCGGTGCAGATTCAATCAAATTTAACTGAAACCGGAGACGCGGGAAATGGAGCGAATCGCGCGCCTTGCAGCGGCGCGGAAACGGCGCTCAAACTGCACGCCTTGGAAGCGCGCCTGGGGCAGTTGGGCAAGTTGATGGTGGCTTACTCTGGTGGTGTGGACTCAGCGTTTCTGGCGGCTACGGCGCATCGCGTTCTCGGCAACGACGTGTTGGCCGTGCTGGCTGACTCTCCCAGCCTGGCACGCCGCGACTTCGAGCAGGCTTGCGCATTTGCGCGCTCGCAGGGAATTCCGCTGCACATCGTTGCAACCGAAGAGTTGAGCCGGCCCGAGTATCAGCGCAACGACGCCAACCGCTGCTTCCATTGCAAAGACACGCTCTTTGAGGCCATGGAGGCGCTGGGCGAGGAGCTAGGATTCGACCGCATCGCCTATGGCATGAACGCCGACGACACTCGGGATTATCGTCCGGGACAACGCGCAGCCGAGGAGCACGCCGTGCTGGCGCCGTTGGCCGAGGCCGGGTTGACCAAGCCAGAAGTACGCGCTCTGGCCAAAGCCGCAGGTTATGCGTTGTGGGACCGTCCGGCATCGCCTTGTCTGGCCTCGCGCGTTGAATATGGCCGCACTGTGACTCGCGAGGTTCTGGAACAAGTAGAAAAGGCTGAAGAGAGCCTGCGTGGGTTGGGCTTCAGCGAGCTGCGCGTTCGCCATCACGGCGAGCTGGCCCGCGTGGAGATTGCCCGCGCAGAGTTGCCACGCGCCCTCACGATGGAGATGCTCGACGCCATCACCGCTGCTCTCAAGCTGGCGGGCTTTCAATATGTCACGCTCGATTGCTCGGGATTTCGCTCCGGGTCAATGAACGCAATCCTGCCTGTGGATGTGCTGAGGCATTTTCAGAAATAGGGCAACATTTCTGACCTTGTGGAAGGTCGCCGCTCTCTGGGGATCGCGTCGGTTTGAGGTCAGTGGTTTCGCCCAGCGGGGTTTCTGAAAATGCCTAGGCCAAGCGCGGCGCATAGCCGACGATTTAGAATCACACTGCGATGAGAATTGGTTATCTGGAGTGCTTTTCCGGCATCAGCGGCGATATGCTGCTGGGCGCTTTGGTGGATGCGGGCGTTCCCTTCGCTTGCCTGGCGGAGACAGCCGCTGCGCTGAATGTTGGCGCGCGGCTGGAGATGCGCAAGGTGAGCCGTGGCGGCCTGGCTGCAACCAAAGTCGACGTTTTTACGCCTGACAGTCCGGCTGTCGAGCCGTCGCACTCTCACCACGATCATCCGGCGCACACGCATGCCGCGCATGTCCATGAGCAGGACACACAACCCGCGCACAGCCACGCACCTCATCGCTCTTTGTCGGCCATTCTCGAAATCATTCGTTCCGCGCCGCTTTCTGAGGCGGTGAAAGAGCGCGCGGTGTGCGCTTTCCAAATGCTGGGCGAGGCCGAAGCTGCCATCCATTCCATTCCCATTGAAAAGGTGCATTTCCACGAGGTGGGCGCTGTAGATACGATTGTGGATATCGTCTGCGCTGCCGCGGGCGCTGAGACGCTGGGAGTGGAGCGCTGGCTTGCATCGCCGCTCAATGTGGGCAGCGGAACCGTTGTCTGCCAGCACGGCACGCTCCCGGTTCCGGCACCGGCAACTCTGGCTCTGCTGGGTGATGCCCCGGTCTATGCGGCTGGCCCGCCGATGGAGCGCGTGACCCCGACCGGCGCGGTCGTACTACGGATGTTGAATGTGTGCTACGCGCCGCTGCCGGCGATGCGCATTGTGAAAACAGGCTATGGCGCTGGTGGGCGCGAGACGCCGGGAGAGCCCAATCTGCTGCGATTGCTGGTGGGCGAAGAAGCGGCTGCCGGGAGTGACGCAGCCGAAGCAATTGCCGTGATCGAAACTGTGATCGACGATTGCAATCCGCAGGTTCTGGCTTACGTCAGCGAGAAACTGCTCGAAGCTGGGGCGTGGGACGTCTATCGCGCGTCAGTACAGATGAAGAAGGGGCGCACCGGCGTGCAGATGACCGTCCTCTGCCGTCCGGATCTGGTGCTCACGCTGCAGGATTTGATCTTCCGCGAGACCACCACCATCGGTTTGCGCTGGAGGCTGGAGAAGAAGGCCTCGCTGGCGCGCGAGTTCGTTGCAGTCGAAACGCGCTGGGGCAAGGTGAGGATCAAGATTGCCCGCCTGAACTCTGGAGTCATCGCCAACGCGGCACCGGAGTATGAGGATTGCCGGCAGCTTGCCGCCGGGCACTCGGTTCCGCTGAAGCAGGTGATTGGAGAAGCCATGCGGGCCTACGCGGCCACGGAGGAGAATCGCTGATGGATCGTGCTTTTATCGAGGCTCTGCTGAACGAAGTACGCGAGGGCCGCACGGCGGTCAGCGACGCGGTCGAACGACTGAAAGATCTGCCCTTCGAAGACCTGGGCTTTGCCAAGCTCGACCATCACCGCGCGCTGCGCACCGGAATGCCGGAAGTGATCTTTGCCGCCGGAAAGACCGTCGCACAGGTCGCTGCGATCTTTGGCCGCATGGCAGAGGCGGGAGGCAACGTGCTGGCTACGCGCGCTTCCGGCGAAATGTATGAAGCCGTTCATGCGGTCGAGCCGCGCGCTGAGTTCCATGAGACGGCCCGCGCCATCACGCTTGCGCAGGCGCCCACCATTCCAGGGAAGGGAAGTATCGGCGTGGTCTGCGCGGGCACCAGCGACCTGCCCATTGCCGAAGAGGCCGCGGTGACGGCGCGCATGATGGGCAATACGGTTGAGTTGATCGCCGATGTGGGCGTGGCTGGAATTCATCGGCTGCTGGCGCAGAAAGATTCTCTGCAATCGGCGCGCGTGTTGATTGTCTGCGCCGGCATGGAGGGCGCGCTGCCTACCGTCGTCGGCGGGCTGGTAAACGCGCCGGTGCTGGCCGTGCCCACCAGCGTGGGTTACGGAGCGTCCTTCGGCGGCGTGGCCGCGCTGCTGGGCATGTTGAACACCTGCTCGCCCAATGTTTCGGTGGTCAATATCGACAACGGCTTCGGCGCGGCGTGCATCGCTTCGCTGATCAATCACCTGTGAGAATGCGTCCAAAGTCTTACAGTATGGTATGTATCCATCTGAATGGACTTCGCAACGTGTTGATTCTAGGACGGTTAAAATTATCTGCAAATTTTAGGGATAGAAAATATATTTTTTAGGGGGGGTAGGGGGGCTTTGGGGGGGGTACAGACCGGTCACATCCCTGACAGATTGGACAGTCTGTCAGTGGACAGTGAACAGTGGTCAATAAGACCCCGTTCCTTTGATCATTCCTATTGTGCGCCGGTGGCGGGTTATTCCCCGCAAAGAGCGGAGAGGAAAAGTTGTTATTCCCTAGGTTCCAAATGCGGGACTTTGAAGTCGTGTCTTGACACGAACCAGACGTTTGCGGAAATGGTTTTGCAGTCATGCCATCCTTAATCCAGTAGCCCCAGAGCGCCAACGGGTGATGCAGATCACTGTGTGGTGGTTGCCTGAGCGCCAATCATTCATCCTGTACGGTTAGCGCCCGCGTGTGGGGAGGCGATTCTTGAACCGGTCCAGATTGCCGCAGTTGCGCAGGATTTCGCAGATTGTTTTTCTGCTGCTCTTTCTTGCGCTGTTGCTCTTTACCTCGCTGAGCCTGTTTCCCCGCGATGCGACGGAGATTCACCTGCGCGCGCCGGTACGGCTGTTTTTCGAGTGGGACCCGCTGGTAGCCGTGGTGAACGCGCTGGCCGGCCACGCTCTTTATCGCGGGCTGATCTGGAGCCTGCTCATCCTGCTGCCGACGCTCTTTCTGGGGCGCTTTTTCTGCGGTTGGATCTGCCCCATGGGCACGCTGCAACAGTTTGTGGGCAATATGCCGTCGGAGGCCAAGAGGGGCAAGCAGCGGATCGAGGCAAATCGCTACAAGCGCTGGCAGACAGGCAAGTACGTTGTTCTGCTGGCCGGGTTGGTGGCCGCATTCTTCGGCTCGGCGGCCATCGGCTGGATTGATCCCTTCAGTTTATTGGTGCGCTCCTTTGGGTTGTCGATTTTGCCGGCCTTCAATTTTGCCGCGCGCGCCGTGCTCAACCCGCTTGAAAGCAGCCACATCGCGGTGATCAAGACGACCGGCGAGACGCTGCATACGATTCTGCACTATACGGTGCTCGACCTGAGGCAGCCGCACTACTACCAAGGGCTGGTGCTGGGCGTTCTGTTCATCGCCATTCTTGCGGTGAGCCTGCGCGTCACGCGGTTGTGGTGCAGGGCGATTTGCCCACTGGGGGCGCTGCTGGGTGCGGTCTCGCGCTGGAGTGTACTGGGGCTGCACAAGGACGCCGCGAGTTGCAACAACTGCAACCGCTGCCTGCTCAATTGCCAGGGGGGCGACGATCCGGTCGGCGGCGCGCCGTGGCGCAAGGCAGAATGCCTGATGTGCATGAATTGCGTGGGCGCCTGTCCCGAGCACGCTCTCACTTTTCGCTTTTTCCGCAAGGAGCATGAGGTGGCGTCGCCCGATCTTGGCCGGCGCAGAACGCTGACCGGGCTGGCCGCCGGCGCCGCGGTGGTTCCGTTGATGCGCGCGAACACAGGACTGGGGAAAAGCCGCCACGAACGGCTGCTGCGTCCGCCGGGATCGCTGGATGAGCAGGAGTTTCTTTCCCGCTGCATTCGCTGCGGCGAGTGCATGAAGGTGTGCCCCAATACGGCGCTGCATCCCACAACCGATGAGGCCGGATTGGAAGGATTGTGGTCGCCGACGCTGGTGCCGCGTATCGGGTACTGCGAGCCGAGTTGCGTGCTCTGTTCAGAGGTCTGCCCGACGGGCGCCATTTGGCAGATTACGCCGAAGGAAAAAGGATGGGTGGTGGGCGTGGGCGGGCAAAGCCAGCCGGTGCGTCTGGGAACGGCATTTTACGACCGCGGCCGCTGTTTGCCATGGGCCATGGCCACGGATTGCATTGTCTGCGAGGAGTGGTGCCCGGTTTCACCCAAAGCTATTTACGTGCAGGAAGCGCAGGTGATCGACTCCGCGGGCAACACCAAGACGCTGAAACAGCCGCGCGTCGATCCCAGCCGCTGCGTGGGCTGCGGCGCCTGCGAGTATGCCTGCCCGTTGCAAGAGCATCCAGCAGTTTATGTCACAAGCATCGGCGAAAGCCGTTCACCGAGTAGTCAGATTTTGTTGAACAGAAAATAAGGGAGACGTTCCGTGAAATATCGTTCGAATTGGAAGTGGGCCATTGCGGTCATTGTGATTGTTGCCGCGGTCAGCAGTACAGGATGCAAGAAGAAGATTTCCGACCCGTTTCCGGCATCGGATAAGGTTGCAGGCTGGCAAAAGACCAGCGAGACACGCGTTTTTGCCGCCAAAGACTTGTGGCAGTACATCGACGGCGATGCCGAGCAGTACATCTCGGCCGGGGTTGTGACCACATCCACTTCCGACTACAAGTACCAGGGCCAGTTGGAGGCAACTGTTGACGTGTACACCATGAATGACGCGGCGGGCGCGCGCAAGATTCTGGAGACGGGAACCAGCGACGCCAAGCCGATTCAACTGGGCGACGCGGGAGTCACTTATGCGCAGAGTGTTATCTTCCGCAAAGGCTCGCGCCTGGTGCGCATCGTCGCTTATGAATCCACGCCCGACACGCCGCAGGCTCTGCTTGCCCTGGCGCACGGTGTGGAAGCGAAACTGTAAACCGCCAGGGCCGGAAGTCCGGCAGCATCCACGATTGCGAGGAATGTGATGAGCAACCGCAGAGAATTTCTCCAAACCGCAGCAACCGGAGCCCTGCTGCTGGGTTCGCAAAGCAAACTGGGACTGGCCGCCATGATGGACCAGCACGGCCAGCACGCCGAAACGGGCAAGTCTAAAGTCGTGATTGCCAGGGATACGGCGCTTCACGGTGCAGGCACGCAACTGGACGAAAAGCGTGTGCTGGCGCTGCTTGACCGGGCCATTGCCGCCTACACCGGACGCGAAAATCCCGTGGAAGCATGGAAGCAAATCGTGCCCATGGGCCAGGTCATCGGCCTCAAGACTAATGGCCTGGGCGGCAAGGGAATCTCGACCCACTTAGTGCTGGTGCTGGCAATCGCCGAGCGGCTGCAACAGGCAGGCGTCAAGGCTGGCAACATCGTGGTGTGGGACCGCAACGCCCGCGATCTTCAGGCTTGCGGCCTCACCATCAATACCGATCCCAGCCGCGTCCGCTGCTACGGCTCCGATGTGGCCGGTTACGAGGAACAGCCCGTGGTGTGGGGCACGGCGAAGGTGCATCTCTCCAAGATTCTTACCCGCGAGTGCGGCATGGTGATCGGGCTGCCTATTCTCAAGGACCACAGCGATGCAGGCGTCACCTTTGCCATGAAGAACATGTATGGCGTGGTCAGCCGCCCGCAGGATCTGCACGCAGGCGGCTGCAATCCCGGCGTAGCCGATTTGAACTGCATTCCGGTCATCCGCGAGAAGGTCCGCTTCACGATTGGAGATGCCTTGACTTCGGTTTACGACGGAGGGCCAGGGTTTCACCCAGAGCGCCTCTGGTATCCCAACGCGCTCGTCGTGGGCGAGGATCGCGTGGCCCTCGATCACACAGCCTGGCAGATGATCGAACACAAGCGCGCCGAAGTGGGCATGAAGACGTTTGAGGCCGCCGGCCGTCCGCCACGCTACATTGCAACCGCCGCCGACCATGCCCACAATCTGGGCGTCAACGATCCGAGACGCATCAACCTGATGGAGATTTAAGCGGGAGAATTGCCATGGCCGGGGAAACGGGACGGAAGCCGGAAGAGACAAAAGGCATGACGCGGCGCGAGGCGATGCTGCAACTGCTGCGCGTGGGCGGAGTTGCGGCAGGCGCTGCGGGCGCGGCCGTCTGGCTGAGCGAACACAGTTTCCGTCCGGTTCCGACGCGCGCTGAACAAGCACGGCGCGACCATCGCATTGCCGCCGATCCGCAACTACCGGCGATGACCGTGGTGCAAGGCGGAGAACCGCGGGAGCTGGTTCAGAACGCTCTGGAGAATTTGGGCGGGATTCGCCGCTTCGTCAGCCGCCAGGATGTGGTGGTGATCAAGCCCAACATTGCGTGGGACCGCACGCCGGAGCAGGCCGCCAACACCAATCCTGACGTGGTCGCCGAGGTTGTGCGGCAATGCTGGCAGGCGGGCGCAAAACGCGTCATCGTCACCGACGTCAGTTGCAACGAGCCGCGCCGCTGCTTTCAGCGTTCCGGCATCCAGGCCGCCGCGCGTGCCGAGGGAGCGGAAGTCATCCTGCCCGATCCGGAACTCTACCGCGAGGTGGAACTGGGCGGCGTTGTGCTGAAGAGCTGGCCAGTTTTCACGCCATTTCTTGAGGCTGACAAAATCTTTAACCTGCCCATCGCAAAGCATCACGGGCTCACAGGCGTCACCCTGGGCATGAAGAACTGGTACGGCATCCTGGGCGGCCAGCGCAACCGGCTGCATCAGCAGATTCATCAGAGTCTCGCGGACTTGGCCAGTTTCATGCTGCCTACTCTGACGATGATCGACTGTTACCGCATCCTGCTGCGCAATGGGCCCACAGGCGGAAACCTGGAAGATGTGGCGACAAAGAAGACTATCGTCGCAGGAACTGATCCGGTGGCTCTCGACGCCTATGTCGCAAAAGCTTACTGGAACCTCGATCCGGAGCACATACCTTACTTGCAGATGGCCGCCGCACGAGGACTGGGCACCGTGGAGTTCGATAAGTTGCAGTTAAAGGTCAGCCAGTTAGGGTAACTACCTGCGATGGGGACAATGGCTCGCTGTTTCCTGGGAGGTTGCGGAAAAATTCGGATTTTCAGGCAAAATTTGCGAAAGACATCCCTCAGGGGCTGAAGCCCGCATTGATTTTGCGGCATTTGCGGCACGACTAGCGCTTTTTCGGAAATTGTGTAGACCGGAATTTTGGCGGTATCTCACCCATTCCGCAGAAAAACGCGGAATGGATGGGGCACCCAGCTTATTGGTTAGTTTAAGGGTGGGCCTCCTGCCGGGAGGTTTCGGGCCGGCCCTACGGGACGGCGGGAGGATTTTTTGGGTTATGCCGACCCCGGGTTCCGCTTCGCTCCACCCGGGGCTACTCTCACCTGCTCCCTCCGGGAGCCACCTGCAGTTCGACAGGTGCGCTTCGTGCATGGGGTTCGTGGGCTCCCAGGTCCCAGAAACGGGACCTGGGGCCCCCGGCATAAGACCGCGATGAACAGGGCACAGCTTTTCAAAAGTCAGGATGATTCTTCGGAGCTGATGAGTGGTCCACCTGCCTGACTTGCCAGTCCACTCTTATGCGTGGTCGTAGAAGCGGAAGAAGAGAGACTGCTTGGCGACCGGCTCGACGCGCTTCACCAACTCCGCCGCCTGAGTATCGCTGAGGGGCGTAAACTCGCGCGCCAGTTGCACGTTCTCTTCCAGTTGAGCGATGGTGTCGCAGCCGATGATGACCGTACTCACCGGGCGCGAGAGCGTGTAGTACATGGCTTCGCGAATGGTGAGCGTGCCCGGCGTCGGGGCCGTACCCTCCCAGGAGGGTCGTTGGCTCTGCTGGTCGGGGGGCGGCGGCGTCCACGTGGAGAGAATCCTTCCGCGCGCAGGGATCTTCATCCCGATAATGCCCATCTGCCGCTCAACTGCCAGCGGCAAAAGTTCCTGATTGAAGCTGAAGTGATGCGGGTCGGCAGCATTCATGGCCATCAGAATTGTGTCGAAGGGGTGACGGCGGAGGCACTCGATCAAAACGTCCGGCCGGAAGTGGCCGGTGACGCCGAGGAAGCGGACGACCTTCTGCTGCTGCATCTCGACGAGCGCTTCCATCGCGCCGCCCTTGGCGAAGATCTGGTCCACGTTGGCCTGGATGCCGACGTCGTGCAACTGCCACAGGTCCACGTGGTCGGTGTGGAGCAGTTGAAGCGATTTCTCGATCATGCGCAGCGAACCGTCGCGGGTGCGCTCCTTGGTCTTGGTGGCCAGGAAGGCCTCGTTGCGCCGGTGGGCCATGACCTTGCCCACATACTGCTCGCTCCAGCGCTCGGGACCGCCGTAGATCGACGAAGTGTCAATGTAATTCACGCCCAGGTCGAGCGCACGCTCGATGATGGGCACGGCCACGTCGAAGTTGTTGGGCTTCTCGACCGAGGCCTGGCCGCCGAGCGAGAAGATGCCCACGCGATAGCCCGTCTTGCCCAGGTTGCGCGTCGGCATGGCCGCGGGCGTTCTGGGGTTCGATGGCAGTCCGGGCAATACCTTCGGCGTATCGGCCAGCGCAGATGGCGTCAGCAAAGCGGCCGTGAGCGCTCCGCCCGTCTTCAGGAATTCACGGCGGTCCTGCTTGGCTGCCGCAGCCGGTTGATATTCGCTCATACAACCTCCTATGGACTGCGCGTCCGGCGGGACCGGGACCGCGCTTCGCGCGATGATCCATCATAAACCGGCGGCTGAAGCGAAGAAAAGTGTAATAAAGCGCGAAGGCGGGAGGCAAAGGAAAGGCCGCATCCGGGTGGATGCGGCCTTTGTTGTTGAGTGAAGCGGGGAGGGTGAATTAGTCGCCGGCGACCAGCTCGGATTCCTTTTCCTCGGCAGGCTTTGCCGGGGCAATCGAGTCCAGGGTGACCAGGCCCTCGACCGGCTTTTCGCCGAGGATATGCTCGCGATAAAGCTTGGCCATGCGGGCGTTTTCAGCGGCGTCGAGCTGCTTGTGATCGCGGGCGCGGATTTTCTCTTCGCGGGCGTTCTTGGCAATGCCCAGATCGTCGAGCGTGTGGTTGGCTTCGGCGTTCACGTCCACCATGTTGAGCGTCAGATCGTGACCCACCTCGGGCATATTCACTTTCTTGCCGCCGGTGAAGATCTCATGGCGGCCGTGCTCCTCATACCACTTGGTGAGGGTGGCCGTCATGTGCATCTTCTCGATGATGTTGCGCCAGCCGATGCCTGTGTTGTAGGCGCAGAAGCTGATTTCGCCTTCCTGCGTGGCGTAGGGGATGGTGCACTGCTCGGTGCGGCGGAAGTCGTATGTCCACAGATCCTGGAACCACATGCCAGCGATGAAAAGGAAGTTCCAGCGGTCGGCGCGGCGCTTCTTGATGTCTTCCAAAGTGCGCGTGCCCTTGACGCT
>Ga0181535_10000712_pt1 | contig 47801 bp, 43 predicted proteins | sample PEATcosm2014_Bin_44_FD_119774 | JGI IMG/M metagenome (GOLD analysis project Ga0181535, IMG submission 119774) | Peatland microbial communities from MTU Mesocosm Facility, Houghton, MI, USA - PEATcosm2014_Bin17_30_metaG | ecosystem: Environmental > Terrestrial > Soil > Wetlands > Peat | place... | reverse complement strand
GCCAGACGCGCTATCTCTTCGCGGCCACGTCGACGAACTCCCACTCCAGACTCTTCTGCCATAAGAAGAGTCCATCACATATCGCACGCTGTTTACAGGTGCGTTGGTCAGACGCTTACAGTTAGTGGGCTGCGATTCGCCGCGGCAGTCTTGGTGGAGCTACTGAAAGTTGCCGATCAAGACAAATGGAGCCCAGTAGAACGGATGAGAATAACCAACATCATGCTTCTCTGATGCCGACTCTTGTACCACTTCAACCCCCCGCCCGCTTCCTGTGTCCGAAGACACGACCTGCCCCTGCAGAAATGCAATCTGCGCCCGGCGCAATGCTTCGGCCTTTCCCGCGGCTGGGTTCTTGACCCAACGGTCATAGAAGTCGCTCATGATACGGCTGGTGCTGGCGTCATTTACGTCCCACAGCGTGGCCATTACGGCTTCGGCGCCCTTCTGCTGCGCAACCATGCCGAGACTGTCCATTTCCAGGCCGTTCCTCGACGTATAGTTTTTCGCGGTGCTGCAAGCCGAGAGCGTCAGAAGCCTTGTGCCGTGAAAGGCAACCGGGGAATTCTCTAACTCTGAAAGATTCCACTCGTATCCCTTTGTGTCTCCTTTGTCTTCTCCACCCAGCATCAGAAACGGCTCTTCGCCATTGCCTGCTTCGACCACAAAATGGCTGGCAATATGCACCAGTGAAAATTTTTCGCCGGAGCCAAGCTCTGACTTCAATGCAGCCAGCGTGAACTGTTCGTCTGGCAGCAACCTTCCCTCCATCGGGCCATGCGATTCAGGCACGGCGGGGTCGTGGACCACCGCATCCAACTCCGGCAAGACTCCGGGAAGCGGCGGCAGGCCGCCGTAGCTCTTTGACAAACCCATTGCCAATGCGCTGGGCTTGGATCCATCCGTAAGCGGTGAATCCGTCATATGTCCGTAGCTCTCCGGCGTGAAGAGGACGTTGTTGAAGCGCTCGACCATATAATGGTGGCCATCGTAGAGCGCACCCATCGGCAGGTAGCGCAGCACATCGTCCAAGGACCACAGTAGGGTCGGGACGCGACCCCCCGCGTCGGAAGGCGTGCTTAATGCCTTCAACTCATCTTCCAGGGGAGCTACGATCATGCCATAGAGCTGAGCCAACTGCGGCCTCGGATCGGTGCTGCGCATGCCCAAAACCTTGAGCACTTCCAGTGCTTTGAGGCGCAACTCGACAGGAGGGGCTTGCAGTTGAAACTTTTTTCGCGCGCCGGCAGTGACCACGATTTCATAGGCGTGATCCTCTCCCAGCAAGAGCCGGATACCCAGCACATGCGGTCCCAGTTTTATCAGCGTGCTTTGCAGATAACTCTGCGCTGAATGATCGTCGCCCGAAGCTCCACCGGTTTGAGAAGCGTCCGATTTCCGCTCTAGGCCCGGACAGATGGTCCCATTGAAGTAAGTCAGGATCGCTGAGACTTCTTCGTCCATGCCTGCGTTCAGTTTCTTCAGTCGAGCGTCTTCGTCGGAAGTACGCGCCGCTTTGATCTGCAAGCCTGCCGCATCAACACTGAGTTGGTGAAAAGCCAGCGCCTTCTTTTCCAGTTCCTCCATATCGCTGTGCGCCTTCTGCTGCCCGGCAGTGAGCTTCAATGTTTCAATTTTGGCCGCGCCATCAGGAGTGGCTCCGCGCACAATGTCCCTCAGTTCCTGTTCCTTGAGCAGGTCGAGAATCTCCTCGGCTTCGCCGAGCCTGCCGGCCTCAATCAGAAGCTCTGCCAGTACGCGATAGGTCTTCGCCTTCGATTGCGCAAATCCAGATTGCAGATCCTTGTCCATCCCCGAAATGTTGTTGCGAATCTGTTCGTAAGCGCTCACCGCTTCCATCCCAAAGAAGATCGCATCCTCGGGGCGATGCTGGTCGCGCAAGCCGATCATCAGCGTGGTTTCAATTCCGCCTTGAATCTCCGGATCGCCCGCGGCCCTCGCCAGAGACAAGGCCGCCAGTTCGCTCGCCAGCGCCTTTTCCGGCTCCTTCCGCGCCGAGTATGCCCAGCCGAGGGTCATCATCCCCAGCGCTTCGCCCCGCCGGTCTTGGACTTCATGCCAGATGGGCAGCGCCTCGCGGTCGTATTCCAGCGCCTTGTCTGTCTCACCCAGGTTGGAATAATCCCGGCCCATGTTGTTCAGCGTCATCGCTTCGCCTCGCCGGGTCCCGGTCTCGCGCCAGATCGGCAACGCCTGCTCGCTGAATTCCAACGCTTTTCGCATCTGCCCCATGTCGGCATAGGCTCTGCCAATATCGTTGAGAGCCATCCCCTCCCCGAGGCGATTGCCTGTTTCGCGCCAGATGGGCAACGCCTGGTTGTAGTAGTCCAGAGCCGTCTGCTGTTGGCCCAAATCACGATACAGGCGGCCTGTGTTGTTCAGGGTCAACGCTTCGGCCTGCCGGTTGCCGATGGTGCGCGATAACGACAGCGCCTGGTTGAATGCTTCAAGGGACTTCTGCTTCTGCCCCAGGTCGGCATAGGCTCTACCCATGCTGTTCAAGGTCAAAGCCTCGCCGCCCTGCTCTCCCACGTCGCGCCACATGGCGAGCGCTTGGCGGAAATAATCAAAGGCCTCCCGCTCCCTTCCCATGCCCGAGTAGGTCTCTCCCAGATTGTCGAGTGTGTTCGCCTCGCCGGCGCGGCCGCCCGCCTCCCTCAGATTCGCAGGCAGAGCTTCGCTCAATTCCTTGAGAGCTCTCAGCTGCCCCATGTTGCGCAGCATGTCCTTCCTGCTGAGCATCCGCCCCCCGCGCTGCCCGCTGTCTACGTCGTGCCAAATCGTCAACGCCTCGTTCAGGTCATTCAGCGCTTCTCCCCGGCGGCCCAGATCGTTATGAGCCCTGCCGAGATTGGTCAGCGTGCTGGCTTCGGCTTGCCGAATCCCCAAATCACGCCAAATGGACAGCGACTTGTAAAACAGCTCCAATGCGCGCTTCTGCTGGCCCATGTCGCTGTAGACCCGGCCCATGGTGTTCTGCGCCATTGCCTCGGCGGCATGGTTACCCGCGCTCTGTTCAATTGACAAGGCCTCGTTGAGATAATTCAGCGCCTTTTGCATCTGCCCCGCTTGTCTGTACAGATAGCCAAGCGTGATCAGCTCAACCCCTTCATCGCTCACGCGTCGAGCCGTCCGCGCTTCCGCGAGTGCTTGTTCATGCTGGTTGATCTGATCAAGGACCGGCGAAGTCTGCGAACTGGCCACGGTGACCGCAAGCAGCCCAAAGCCCAGGCAGGCAATCACTCGAATGCTTTGCGCCAAATTCATCTTTCTCGCTTCGTTCACTGGGTTGGCGCGTGATGAGCCAGTTGGTCTCACTCTCTCCTCATCGCAGCTATGAACCAGCATCAACATCATCTTGCAACCAAATTCTCGCGCAGGAATGCCGCCACTTTCGTTACCGAATCGTTCGTTGCCTCGGGGTCCCATTTGATGTGGGCTCTCATCCCTTTAGCGGCCGGGTCGAATAAGTTCATTTCGGGGCCATTGAGGTTGAAAGCATGCGTAGCTCCCTCATATTCAACCGTGATCAGTTGAAAATTGTATTTCTTTGCGAGCAGGCTCTTGAGTTCCGGAACGGCGTTGCCCTCGCCATAAGAGTCCTCGGTCCCGTAAAAGATGATCATCGGACCGCCGGCCAGTTTGCTGCCGCTCTCTTCAAACTCCTTTGTGAAGTGGTTGCACACGGGGTAGAACATGGCAAATGCAACGAATCCCTTGTCGGCTCCCATCCAATGTCTGACATTGGTTTCGATGGCTGTTCTCAGGACTATGTTGCCGCCCAAAGAAAAGCCCATAATGCCGATGTGGTCGGGATCGACGGAGGGAAGTTTTCGCAATTCCTTTAGTGCCGCGAAAGCCATTGGCAGAAAAGCGTTGGGGTTGGGCCGGTCCGTAGTGCCCCTGAAAACCCCCGTCTTGAAGTCGACTTCGAAAATCCCAATTCCCGCATCGAGGAGCGGTTGACGATAAAGCACGCTGCGCCGGTCGATTCCCGCAGTGCCGTGAATCAAGACGATTGCAGGAACCGGACTCGAAGCGTTATCCGGGAGGTAAAGTGTGCCCGACAATCTGTAGTGTTGGTTGGGATCGAGCGAAGAAAAGTCAATCTTTGTCCTCGCAGGGAATGCACGAGCAGACGTGACAAAAACAGCCATTAAACCCAATGCAAGCAGTCCGACACGCTTCCAGCATTTCATCGTCAGCCCCCAGCAGCTTCATGTTTCCGGTTGGTGGTTCCAGGTTGGCGCCATGGCGGCAGCATCTGCCCGCTCACCCTGCCGGCCATGGGGAAAAGCATCGGTCGCTATTTTGTCTTGCCGCTTTTTTGTGATTTGCCGCTGCTGTGTGATTTTTTGCTATCGCTTCCAGAATCTTCAGAGCTTCCCTTGGAGCCACTTGATTTGCCTGTGGATGAGGCATCGAGAGGCTGCACACTCACTCGCATTGAAGCGTACGTAATGCCGGGAACGGCGCTGTCCGCGCGCGCTGTCAGCGGCAGATTCGGATCCGCATCCTTGTGCACCAGGTAACCCTGCACAAGGTCCAGATTGGGCAGATCCTTCGCCAATTCTTCCGCATGCATCTGCGGAAACATCAGGTAGTCACCGGAAAGCAATCCAATAAAATGATCTTCCCGATCGGGATCGATCAACGCTTGCTGCGTGGCCACGGCGGTAGTCAGGTTGCCGGCCATAATGAACCGCGTGCGATCTTCCCAATAACTGAGTGCTTCAGTAAAAGCGCTGAGCGCCGGAACGCTGATGGCCGGCAAGGTAACCAGGGGGGCGGCCACCTTTAACCCCTGCATCATTATATTGAGCGCTTTCACAAAAAATGAATTGGTTGCGGCCTTTGAAATGTTGACTGCCACCTTTCCCGTACCTTGAGTGAGCAGGATTTTGCTGGTGCCTTGGGCTGCCTGGGGCGATCTGAAACCCAGTTGCTCCAGCGAAACTTTGCCCGCCTTGTCGGGCATCACTGACGCAATGGCCGTCCACGCCAGTGGCGCGAGGATGTTCATGTAAGGATGTATCTGCGTAGTGTCCACGCGAAGTTGCGCAGCGCGTATCTTGGCCTCGCTGTTGCCGTTTCCGGGACGGTATTGCGAAAGAGCAATGCTTACGGCCACATCGCCGTCGTGGTCCAGTAACTCCTCCCTTTCAATATCGGTGGCATAGCGGAGCTTCTTCGAGTCGGTTCTATAGTGCAGATACTGCGTTTCCGCGGCCGGATCGGGAAGCTGATCTTTCGGTCCTCGCGAGGCGGACTTCTGCCCATAGTTGTGGCTGTATGGGTTCACGGAGTCGAAGAACCCATTCCAGAAATCGTAGGAGTCGTGCGGCGTATCCTCAGTAGCTAACTGTGGAGCGGTGCTTTGCGCGGCCGCAAGTTCGGGCATCAACGCCATAAGCAGGCCTAGGGCTGAGGCATCGGTAACAAAAGCGCGTCGGGAAATAGACATGGTCGTTCTCCTTCAAAAGATCCCAGGCCCCGCTATGCGAGTTGGTTGGCTGCCGCAGTAGCGCATTGCGTTCACTTGGCTGTGTCCTTTGGAATACTGCGAAGCGTTGTCAGCGATATGCCCCAGTTCGTGGGTACCTCGCCGGCAAGTCCGCGGGTTCCAGCACTGGTTGACGTCAGCAGCTTTTCGAGAGGCGATTCCATCGCCCTCGCTCCACGCGTAGACACGCCCTCGAAGTTCAGCGCGTAGGGATCGGGAAGCGGCTGCGCGGTGGTGAGCATGATGAGCGTATCCACGCCATAAGGCGGCCCGATGCGCAATGTGCGCGCGCCGGGCAACACAAACTGGCGTCCGTTGTCAGCCGCGCTGGGAAACTGGTTTTCCGCATAGTCGAGCGGATAGAGCAGTGAGCCCTTGCCGTGGCAATCGATGTCGAGAATGTAGACCCAGCGCTTCTCGATCACGCGCTCATCGGAATGCAGGGCCATCTTCAGCACTTCTCCCTGGCGTGCGGGCTGCTCGGCTGTTAGCGGCGATTCGTCAGATGCGTGCACCATGGCCAGCGCGTAGTAGTCGGCCGTGGATGCGTCGGCGGGACTATCTGCCAGCTTGAGCCATCCGTGGACTTTGGCCAGCAGTCCTGCAAACTTGTTCAGTTTCGCACTGCCCCCGTCCAAAACGCTTGCATCGGCAATGACGACCCAGTCGCTGCGCACGGGATACTGCGATGTGCTGGAGCAGCCTGGGCTGTGATCTGCCGGAACAGAGGCGGGCGGGCCGGCGGCAAGTTCGTTCTTGTGAAACCATGCATAAGCCGGTCCATCGCTGGTCAATGTGCCGGTGAGAGCGTAATCGGCAACAGTAAGATCGGGCGCTTTCTCGATCGCTCTATCTCCATCCCCCGGCAAAAACTTTGCAGCCAGCTCGCGCGGCGGTGGAAGGTTGACCCACAGCCTGGCGCTGGCAGGCAGATGCTTCTTCAATGCATCCACAGTGAGCTGCGTGCCAACTACCGTGGGGGAATGCGAACCGGCTTGTTCGAGCGTCCAGTTTGTGCCGTCCCAGCAGAGAATGTGCGTCCACGGCTCCTCGGCCGGATCGGCGACCAAAGCAATTCCCGCGGCGCGGATCTGCGCTGCAACGGCAAGAATCTCCTCCTCGCCCAAATTGGCGGGCCAAATCCAGACGCGCAGCGGCGCCGACTCTGCTGGAATCCATTTCGTCAGCTCGAAAACCTCTCCGGGAGCAACCTTGGCGCCGGGCGGACTGACCACGTTGGCTGATGAGCGCGCGATGCCCTCGAGTTCTGCGACGCGTAGTTTTATGCTCTGCCCCTTGCCGTCCGGGACCATCGACATAAATTCGCTGCCCACTCCTATGCCGGAGACGCGGCCAATGTCCAGCCACACGCTGCCATCCTCGTCGGTTTGAAGCGCTGCGGCGCGGACCTTTCCTGTGTCCGTGGCCATTCCTCCAAAGAGCGGCTGCTGCCGCCGCGCGGCCGTGGCGTCGAGATCGGGTTCCTGGCTACCGATGCCGCTGCCTTCGAGAACGGCCTTCACACGCTGATAAACGACGGAGACCGGCGCGCTGGCGGGAAGAGCCTGCAGCGCTTCAATCAGGGCCGCTGTGAACGCTCCATGCGGCTCGGTCACTTTGTCCGTCAGTGGCATTTCCTGCGCAGACTGGTCCTGTTGCGCGGCGGAAAACACCAGCGCCGGATTCTCCTTGCGCTCGGTGGGCGCGGGCTTCGGCTGTCCGTCGGCAAGTGTGTCGGGAGCCTCTGCAATGTCGCGGGAATCAAAACCCAGAGTGCGCGCACGGTACTTCGGCCCTATGCCGCGGCTGATACCGCCGCTGTGGCAACTGTCAAAGATCACCGTAAGATGAACTCCCTTGTCCAGAGCTGCATTGAAGATGCGGGTCATCTCGCGGTCTCTCACATCGAATCCGCCCTTGTAGGCATCGGCGGGAACCATCGTGCTGTCTGCGTGCACATACTTGCCGTTCACCAGCACGGTGAGTTTGGTTCCCTTTGAATTAACGCGCAGGGAACCATGGCTGGCGTCATAAAAGACGACGGCGTCGCCTCGCTGCGGCACATCCACAAGGTACTTCTGCATTGCCGCAAGAATGCCGTCGTGATCAGTCTGCGCAGCGGGCAGAACCAAAACTCCCGGCTTCGGTCGAGCGGACGCCGGGTTAGTAAGCAGAACCACTTGGTTCGCTGGAAAGCCGAACTTGGGATTCGTGAGCAGATCGGCCATGGCCTGTGCATCGTTGACCGCGCCGTCAAGGTTCTCAAAGTGACTTAGCTCACATCGTCCATAGGTACACCCGGCGGGATGTTGTGCATGGGTTCCTTCGGGCTGGTAGGTATTGATGCCGATGAGGAGTGCCCGTTGAGTCTGCGGCGAAGCCTGCGCTCCGGAGAGCAGGAATAAACAAGCCGAAAGAGCCGCAACTTGCACTTTCATATGCGCACCGTCAAAGAAACTGCCGAAAGTATAATCCCCAGTACTCCCTAAAGAATCAAGACGTATTTTTGAATTGAAAGTTGTGATTCTTTCTAGCTGGTACCCAGCTGAACGGCGCTTATCCAATCTCTGCCGAACTGCCTATGAAAGCCGCGGATCAAAATCCGAGCCTAAACAGTGGCTTTGCGGTTAGTCCGAGGACGACGAGTCGAGTGGCTTCACACTGACACGTATGGAAAAGTACGAAACATCGGGAACGGCGCTCATCGCGCGATTCTGTAATGGCAAATTCTGATCGGCATCTTTGCGCACCAGGTAACCCTGCACCAGGTCAAGATTTCCCATCTCCTTGGCCAGTGTGTCGGCATGCTGCTGCGCGAACATCAGGTAGTCGCCCGAGATCAGGCCGACATAGGGATTCCCGCGTTTCGGATCGTCCAGCGCCGACCGGGTAGCTACGGCTGGGGTCAGATTGCCCGCCATAATAAATCGTGTGCGATCTTCCCAGTAACTCATTGTGTGCGTAAAAGCGCTTAGAGCCTGCACGCTAATGGCAGGCAGTGAAACCAATGGAGCCGCAGTTTTCAGCCCCTGCATGATGACATTGAGCGCCTTCACGAACATGGAAGTTTGCGGCGCCCTCGAGATGTTCACAGCTAGCTTGCCAGCGCCCTTTGTGAGCAGAATCTTGCTGGTTCCCTGCGCCGCTTGATCTGTTTTCAGACCCAGATGGTCGAGCGAAACGCTGCCCCCCTTGTCCGATATCACTGAGGCGATCGACGTCCATGCCAGCGGTGACAGCAGATTCCTGAAGGGGTAGATCTGTGTGGTATCGAGGCGGAGTTGACCTGCGTGATCGTTGGCGGCGACGCTGCCGATTGCAGGCCGGTACTGCGAAAGCGAAATGCCCACCGCCACGTCGCCCTCATGATCGAGCAACTCTTCCTTGCCGATCTCGGTGGCGTAGCGCAGCTTCTTCTCGTCACTCTTGTAGTGCAGGTATTGCGTCTGAACGCCAGGATCGGGCAACTGATCCGCGGGCCCGCGCGTTGCTGCCTTTTGACCTGGGCCTTGAAGGTCTGGATTCACTGAATCGAAGAACCCATTCCAGAAACTATAGGAGTCGTGCGGGGCGTCCTCAATTGAGACCTGAGGAACCTCCGCACGTGCCGCGTTAAGGTCAGGCGCCATTGCGGCAAGAAGACCGAAAATCGGCGCTTCGCTCATTAAATCGCGTCGTGAAAGGGACATGGTCGTTCTCCTTCATTGGATCATAAGGTTGCAGACACGACGGGGCGCTGAAAGTTGTCTTGCAGCCTTTCGGCGCCATTAATGGTTGTTGGTTGGGCCGCCGATCGCGTTCCCGCCTTGCAGGCGCAGAGGCAAACGATGGACAACGCGGGGATTATGGAAAATCGCGCCAAGGCGTACATAGTGACAGCGACCTTTCCCGAATCAGGCCTGCATCTACTGGCGAACGGGAAGCTGAGAGTGGATAAGAATATCACTTCTCTGGCCTGATTCGCCGAAATTTTACCACTCCGCGCAGGAATTGCAAGATTGGGGCTGCTTCTGTGATGGAGGAGCGAAGCGCTTGCAAGCCGAGATGAATTGACGGCGTAATCGCGACCTTGTCTGGTTGCCTTCACCAATGCCGCTCCCGCTTGAAGTAAAACTTCAGGGAACTCTTTAGAGAAGTCTGCATGGAGCAGCCTCAAAATGCCTCAGCAGGAATCTGCGCTTACCCCGGCAATAAGTGCCGATGAGGCCCTAAAAAGTCGATAAAAGATCTATTTTTTTCGTTTTTTTGCAGGGCAGTTTACTGATTGGTTACGGGTACTATTTTGTATCCCATTGATTATGCGTTAGTTAAAAATTCAGTGCACCATAATCGGTGCAATTGAAGGGGAGGGGGGTAGGGGTCAGGGGTGCGCAGAGCCGGATCTGGAGTGATTTTGGGGTACTCATGGAACTATTGTGCGCCGATGGAGGGTAATTTTCGGCAAAGGCAGAGGGGGCGGGAAGGGCGTGGTTCGGCTCGGGGGTGGACGAGAACTACCGCATTTCTGGATGCTGGGGCGTTTCCCGTTACCGATCCTTGCCGTTTCGCTGAGGTTCGGTTGATCCCGGCATATCGAGACTCTGCGCCTGCCAATACCCCTTTCAGAATAAGATCGTGTTCGTCGTTCTTGGGGCAGGCTTGTTTTCCCGGCAATTCCTTGATGGCCACAGTCAGAACACGGAACCCGTCATTGCTGAGGCTCGTGTATCTCTTCGATACCATTCGGACCAGGCTCTACACTCCCAACTGTGGATACAAGCGCGCGCCGATCAAGACCAGAATGACGGTGGTGACCAGGATAACCGCATAGTCGAGACCCAAGCCGAAACTGCTCGCGCTGTTCGCCAGCATTGAAGTGCGCAGGGCATCGACAACATAGGTTAACGGATTCAGATGGGAAATGACCTTGAGCCAGGCGGGCATGATGGAGGTGGGATAGATCGCGTTGCTGGCAAAGAACAGCGGCATGGTAAGCACTTGACCGACGCCCATGAAGCGCTCGCGCGTCTTCACGATGCAGGCGATGACCAGTGAGAATGTCGAGAACAGCGTGGCCGCAAGAATAACGATAGCCAACACATTGATGAGCGCCAGTGGACTCCAGTTCAGCTTGACCCCGAGCACCAAGGAAAGACCGTAAACGACGACTAGCTGCGAGAGTGTCCGGATACCGGCAGAAAAGCCTTTGCCGAGTACGAGCGCAGCGCGCGGAGTAGGACTGACGAGGAACTTCTGAACGATGCCGAGATCGCGTTCCCAGATGACGTTGATGCCGTAGAAGATGGCCACGAAGAGAACGCTTTGCGCCAGGATGCCGGGAGCAATGAAGTCCAGATAGGGGATGTTGCCCGTGTGCATCATGCCGCTGCGTGCGAACACCTGCCCGAAGATGAGCAGCCAGAGTGCCGGCTGAAGGGCGCGTGTGATGAGTTCCGTAAAGTCGTGGCGCAGCTTGCGCAATTCGAATTCGGTGATTACGAACGTTTTGAAGACGAAGCTGATCAAGGTGGGTATGAATGAGCTGTTCATAAAATGGGGCTAACCAAGCCGCTGTTCCGTAGTCCGTTCGGCTGATACGGCGCGGAAGGATTCACCAGAATCGAGGGTTGTGCCAGCATAATGCACAAATACTTCATCCAGCGTGTGGCTGCCGGCGCCCAGCGAGGCCTCTAGTTCCTTCAAGGTGCCAAGCGCAGCCAGTTTGCCCATGTGCATGATCGCGATGCGATCGCAATGGCTCTCAGCATCCTCCAGGTAATGTGTGGTCAGGAACAGCGTAGTGCCATAGTTAGTCCGCAGATCTACGAGATGTTTCCAGACCGCGTCGCGCGCGATTGGGTCCAACCCAACGGTCGGTTCGTCGAGAAAGAGCACGCGCGGCCGATGCAGCGTGGCCTGGGCGATCTCCAGACGGCGGACCATGCCGCCGGAGTATTGTCCTACCAGGCGGCCCGCGTCGGCGGCCAGGCCCACGAACTCCAGTTGTGCGCGGATGCGCTCCGCTTGTTCCTTGTGCGGAATGTCGTAGAGTTTGGCGAAGATGAGCAGGTTCTCGTAGCCGGTAAGTGAGCCGTCCACAGAAACCGCTTGCGGCACATAGCCGATGGCGCGGCGAACCTCCAGCGGCTGCGTGGTTATGGAGAACCCGCCCACGCGCGCCTCGCCCGAGGACGGCGGCAAGAGCGTGGTGAGCATCTTGATAGTGGTACTCTTGCCGGCCCCGTTGGAACCAAGCAAGCCGAAGACCTCGCCGGCATTGGCCGTTAGGGTTAGAGAGTCGACCGCCGTGAACGTACCGAAGCGGCGGGTAAGAGCTTCGATTTCAACAACTGGACTGATCACAACTGAATCCTATATAACCCAAATCGGTGCATGCGGTTCACAATTGCACACATTGTTTACTGGCGGGCGCCTGCCGCTGCGTAACAATACCGTCGTGGACTACACTTACATGCTGCAAATGAAACTCGCGGGGCGCAGTTGTTATTTTGACTGGTTTGGAAAACTCCCAACTGCGCATGCGCATTACCAATACAGACTCACCGGCAATGGATTCAAAGGGAGCGACAGTGAAGCTACGCATTTTTTCGCCTAAGTATTTCGTCCTTTCATCTCTGCTCTTCTGCGCTATGCTTGCGTACGCCCAGCCCGCGCCGGTGGTCACTGGGGACGCGCGCGTGGACAAGCTGCTGAGCCAGATGACGCTGGCAGAAAAACTTACGCTCATTCATGGCACGCATGAGGATCCGGCCGTCTACCAGGGGCAGGCCGGCTATCTGGGGAGCATCCCGCGGCTGGGCATTCCAGAAATGCGCTTTGCCGACGGACCTCCCGGAGTGCTTACGCGGCATCCGTCGCAGGGAGAGACTGCCACCATGGGCGTTGCCGCCACCTTCAGCCGCAAGACCGCTGAAGAGAATGGGCTCGTGATTGGCCGCGAGGACCGCGCCCTCGGCATCGACGTGAGCCTGCAGCCCTTTGTGAACATTGACCGCGACCTCGAGTTTGGCCGCGGTTACAACACCTTTGGCGAGGACCCTTTTCTGACATCGGAGATGGGCGTTGCCGAGGTGAAGGGCATCCAGTCGCAGCACGTGATGGCGCAGATCAAGCACTACGTCGCTTACGACTCCGAGGGCGGCAATATCTTTGTGGACGACCAGACGCTCCATGAGATCTACGTTGCGCCCTTCGAGGCGGCCATCCGGCGCGCGAACGTCTCGTCGATCATGTGCTCGTATAACCGCGTCAACGGCACCTTTGCGTGTGGCAATGAGTCAACGCTGACGAGGATCCTGCGCGACGAAATCGGCTTCAAGGGCTTTGTCACCTCCGACTGGGGCGCGGTACACGCGGTCAAGTACATCAACGCGGGGCTGGATATGGAGATGCCGGGCGAAGTCAGCCTGGGCGGCTTCCAGCTTCCGTCATTCTTTGATGCGCAGCCTGTACCGCCTCCGCCGCCGGCGCACGCAGCAGACGACATGATGGAGAGCTTTTTCGGGTCCATCCCGGAGGAGCCCACGCCTGAGAGAAGGAGCGGCGGCGACTTCGGCATAAAGGAAGATGCAAAGAAGATGCCCGAAGCCCTGAAGGATGGCACGGTGAACGAAGCTGCCATCAATCGCGCGGCAGGCCATGTGCTCTATGAGATCGTCCACTTCGGGTATCTGGACGGCCAGTCGAAGCATGAGGTTACGGAGCAAGCAATCGAGGCCAATGCCAAGATCATCGAGCGCACGGGCGAGGAAGCTGCCGTGCTGCTGAAGAACGAAGGCGGAGCGCTTCCGCTGAAGGCCGCGGAGCTGGATCAGGTTGTCCTGATTGGCCCCACGGCTGGCCAGGTGGATTCGATCGGCATCAATGGGGAGCGGTCTGTCGGGCTGCCCGAGCGGCAGATTGGTCCTTATGATGCGCTGAAGAAGATCTCGGGCAATGCGAAGATTCAGTTCGCGGTCGACGACGACATGACGGGAACGACGGTTCCTGGCTCGGTCCTGAGCCACGACGGCAAGCCCGGACTGGTCCGCACCGGCGATGGCGCCGAACAGGTGGACGCTACAGTAGACTTCACCGCCAAGGGCGGCAATGCGCTGAAGCCGAATGCCACGGTTACCTGGAAGGGCACGCTTACGGCGCCGCAGGCGGGCAACTACTGGCTCTATTTGCAAGCCCTGGGAACCAACGCCAGCATTAAGCTAGACGGCAAGCGTCTGGTCAGCACTGGCGTAAGGCAGGGCGGTGTGCACGGAGACATTCTGCAGGCCAACCAGGACAACGCCATCCCGACTACCGACGGCATTGACAACGTCCGCCGCGCCGTCGACCTGAGCGCCGGCCCTCACGCAATTGAGATCTCGACCACGCGGGACACCTCCGCCTCGCCTGTGCAGGTGCGCCTGAACTGGTACACCCCCGAGCAGCGGAAGGCCGACCACGCGGCAGCAATCACCGCCGCGAAGAATGCCAAGGTTGCCGTTGTCTTTCTCTGGACGCGTCTGCATCCGGTCTTCGGGCTCCCCGGCGAGCAGGACAAACTGGTGGAGGAAGTGGCCGCCGTGAACCCCAATACGATTGTTGTGCTCAATACCAGCCAGCCCGTGGCCCTGCCCTGGATCGGCAAGGTTAAGGCGGTTGTCGAAATGTGGTGGCCGGGTGATGAAGGCGGTTGGTCCACGGCGAACCTGCTGCTGGGTAAAGTGAGCCCCGCCGGAAGGCTTCCCGTTACCTGGGGCAAGCGTCTGGATGACTATGCCGCCACCGATCCGAAACATCCGGAGCGGTCGGGCAAGGGCGTTGACGGCAAAACCACGTACTCTGAGGGCGTCAACGTGGGTTACCGCTGGTTCGACAAAGAGAACATCGAGCCACTGTTCGCGTTCGGCCACGGACTCAGTTACACCACCTTCGCGTACTCCGGCCTCAAAGTGAAAAAGTCCTCCGATGGTGGGCTTACTGTGAGCCTCACCATCAAAAACACGGGCGCCATGGACTCGGACGAAGTGCCGCAGGTCTATCTCGGCGCTCCTTCCGTGATCCCCGAGGGCGTCCAGTTCCCGGTTCGCGCGCTGTCAGGCTTTGACCGCGTCCACCTGGCTGCCGGCGAAGCCCGGACCGTCACCCTCACGGTTGTCCCACGCCAACTGCAGTACTGGTCAACGAAGAACGGCAAGTGGGAATTTGCAAGCGGCAAGCGCACGGTCAGCGTCGGCAGTTCGTCCCGCGACCTGCGCGTGCACCAGGACATCGACTAGCAGGACATTGACTGACTACGTACCGCATTGCAACAATGCCGGAGCCCAGCGCTCCGGCATTGTTGTCTTTCTGGCCGCCTTCTTCGCCAGCTTGCCCGCTGTCAGATGAGACACTCCGTCTCGGCGATGGAATTGTAGGTGCAAGCCGGCTTGTGGCGAGGGACTGGCGGCATTTTGGGCGGAAACTGTTTTTGGAGCAAGTGCGGCTTTTTCTTGGACAAAGCACCAAGGGGTAAAGTCTCCCGGTTTTCCGGAGCTTTTCGGCAGGCTTTGGGGCCAAAACCCGACCTTAAAGGCCGCCTGCCGCAAACGGACCCACAAAGTGCGTCCGGGCGGAGTTTGACCTGCCATTCAGGCGCCCGTATCATCAAGATTGGGAGTTGTGCGCCCCATGCGGCCAGTACTCCCCAGTGCCGGGCCAGTCGGTCCTGCACCTTTCAGGCGTCTTTCAGGCGCCCCCTCCGGCGGAGTAGCTCAGATGGTTAGAGCGACGGATTCATAACCCGTAGGTCGGCAGTTCGATCCTGCCCTCCGCCACCATAGAATCAATGGTTTATCAGGTATCCATAAATCCTTCCCCCTGATTACCCCCGCAATTGGCTATTGCACCACGTCCGAAACAGGGTGCAGAACGGCGCGCATCATGGCGTCTTGAGCGGCCAAGCGGTTTGCGTCAATCCCTTGCGCGTAGATCGCCAGAGTAGTGGTCGGATTCGCGTGGCGCAGCAGGGTTTGAACTGTCTTGAAGTCCATACCCCATGAAATCAAACTGGTGGCGAGGCTGTGCCTGAGATTGTGAAGACCAAATTGGCGCTTGTCGCCCTCCTTGATGACCCCAGCCCTGATGGCCGCAGCCTTGATGTGGTCCGTGACTAGACTGGACCCACTTCGCGGAGTCTTGCCCTTGTTCCGAAAACTCGGAAAAACCCAGTCATCATCACCGGCATAGGGCGATTCCTTCCGCCAAGCTGCGAGGTACTCCGCAAGGGCAGGAATACACGGCACCGGAGCCTTGCTTGCCTGGCTCTTGGGCCGCCCGACCCGGTCCATGGTCCAACTCCTCCGGACAAAAATCGCTTGAGCGTTAGGGTCAATATCGCCCCATTTCAATCCCAGGACTTCGCTGCACCTGAGTCCGGTCACCGTGACCAAAAGCAGCAGAACGTTCTCGGGCGACTGCAACTGGTCTAAGATCGCGCGCGCCTGTTCAGGAGTGATGACTGTGGCAGTGTAGTCGGATGCGGTTGAGCACTCCACCTTCCTGACCGGGTTGCAGGTGTCAGGGATGAGTTCACGGTGAATCGCAAATTCGTACACCCTGCCCATGAGTTGCTTGATGTGCCCTATGGTCTTGGGGGCCAGGTCGTGCTCGCACTTTATCCGCTCCAGCCAGTCTTCGATTGCCCAATGAGCAATCCGCGTTGCAATGTGCGAGTCCCACTCGGGACGAATGTACCGCCGGAGATACATCCGATATGTGGCAACGGTTGTGTGGCTGCGCTTCTGCTGGTCGGTGCCAAGCTCTCGCTGCCAGAACTGTTCGGCAAGCATGCCAAACGTGACATTCGGGCCTTTGTAATCAACTTTTGCGTTGACCTGTGTCTGGAGGTCCATTGCGTGGATCCTCTTCCAAGCACCCGATTCACTCGGGCACTCCCGCACCGTAGCGATGACGCAGTTGCGCTCAACCCTTCTGCCGTCGATTCCTCGGTCTGCGTAAAAGCGATAGACCCACACCGGTCCGCTCTTGCGCTGCTCCTTCCGGAGGCTCCCTCTTTGGAATCGTGCTCTTGCCAACCTTATCCCCCCGCGCCGCCGTGCACGCTTGCTGCCTACTACTCGCTCTACTGTCTGTCAGGAACGTAGGGCTAGTTCCGCTTTGGCACACTGAGCTTTCCAGCTCGCTCAATCGAAAGCGCCAGGTCTTGCGCCCGCCGATGCCAAATGGATGGCCGGGGACCGTACCGGCACGAGCCATATCCAGCACACGACGCGGCGAAAGGGACAAGAACTCCGCTGCTGAAGCCGCGTCAACGAATCTTTCGGGAACCATCGCTCTCTCCTGAAAGCGCCATACGGGGTTCCGGGAAGGAACGCCATCAAGGCTTCTGGACTTGATTTGCTCAGGCATGGACATACTTCATCTCTACGGGTTGCCGGGCCCAGCCGAAGCCATCCCCGTGGTTCGTCGCTTCACATGTTCTTCTTACGCTTTGCCTTTGGCCGTCCAGGCTCGGCATATTTCTTAACTGTGCTCGCCTCAAGACCGCAACGACCACCAACCAACTCAGCTGCGAGCAAATTGGCCGCTCCCTTCCCGCGCTCACCTGTCGCAGTGGCTCGCATTATGAACCGAATCTCACCTTGGTTCAGGCAGGCAAGCTCCTGAAACCCTTTCAGAACTGTCTCTGGTGAATGCGTACACCTCGCTTGGAGCGCGCGGATCGCCTGAGAAACTTCAGACGACAAAGGTTTGAAGCCCCTCCTGATGAGGAAAAGCAGAGTTGCGTGGTTCAGCACCTTGCCCTCACGAGCCAGCAATTCGAGCAAGGGTCTCTCCGGTGCAATGCGCATCACTTCCATCGCCGCCTGCCCCATCAGGTCTTCCCGGAGGCGCTGTATCGCCATCCAGTCCTCAGTGTCGAGATCCAGTTCGTCTTCGCGGTGGAAGGAGAACTGTAGAAGCATTGTCCTGATCTCGTCGTCTGCCCAAAGTACCGGATTCCTGACCTTCTTGGAGCCGTTCGTTCCGAGATCGACCAATTTCCAGAACGCGTCGGTCACCAAGCTTGAGAGGCCTTCCATTGTCTCGGGAAGCTCTTCAACTGCGGCAAAGAACGATGTGTGAATCGTCTTAAGCTCATCCGAATGAACGACCAACTTGGACCTCCATGTTTCCGCTCTGGCTACACACCCATTTTCAAACACCACCTTGCAGGCAGCACGGAAAAGCACGGAAAAGCCTTTAACTTCGCAAAGTGCATGGCAGAGGCCACTGCCGAGTAGGCTGCGGACATTGTTCGCCTCTTATTCGCCTACAATTGCCTGCATGACAAGCCCAAACGACCGTCACGGGGTGTACATGTCCTTTATGGACCGGCACGGCTGGCAATGCCAGTTCCTTGAGGCCGACCTGAAGACGCCGCTGCCCCGGAAGCTGCACTTCACTTCCCCCGACAAGATCATTGAACTTGTGGAGCGGGGAGGCGGTCTCCGGGACCAGGAGTCCCGACTGATGCTGCAACAGGGAATCTCAATGGGCCGGGGAGGGGTGGGGTGTTTCCGCATCTGACAGACGAACAGTTTGCCAAGCTCAAGCGTTGAGCTTGCATCGCAGATCCGGTGGACGATGTGAAGTACCGTTAGGCCGGGAGGAATTTCCGTTCCAGTCCATCCCCGTCCGTACCCCTTCTTCGGCAAACTGCCCCCGGTACTGCCCTCAGAAGTATTTGACCCTGACGCGCACGTGCCCCGAATCAATCGGAGTGTCGGCTGTGCGCGTCCGAACATGCGGCGTTACTTCGAACTAAAATGTTTGTGTGCCCTGTAAACCGGTGAACAGATGCAGGAGCGGGAAGAACGGTGTCCGATGACCAAGTACGAAGAATTGGTGCAAGCAGCCGAGGAAGGCCGAGAGAACTGGATTCGCCGACATGAATCCAGCACGAGATTCATCTACCAGCTACTGTTCAGATTCAGGCAAGCTTGCGAAATGCCTGAAGAACGCCTGCAAATCCTGCCTTGGGATAACAAAGCCGAGAGGTTTAAGACCGATGCAGCGCCTCTCACAGCGGTTCTCAGTTCTTCGCGCTACGACTTAGCAAACGACAATTGGCAAGCTGGCGTGGTCGTATATTTCAACCCCGATAATCACTTCCCACGTCTATACGCGACCTTCGTCCTTTTCGTGACCGAAAACGACCACAGGTTCGCCGTGAAAATAGGTGAACCGGGAAAGCCACATTCCATTGACCTCAATGTTCAGCCGCAAGCTCAGGAGTTCTTTAACACGTTCACCAAGGTATTAGAGGAGGCGTTGAAAGAGCCCGCGAAGAAGCACAGGGTTGTGGTGCATGGGTTTGCGGCACCAGTCGCTCCTGAACAGGAGGCAGTCGTCTGAGGCCACCCCCTACTGGGTAGCTTTCTCAACCCGAGCCTCACGGACGAATCGGGCACTAACGCAAGCGGGTCGAGCTCTCCGTTTCAGAGTGACTTCGACGCAAACTTCCGCAGGGAAGTGTCCGTGGTTTGAATTGGAAGACGAAGGGAAGGGCAGGCTGGTGGCGGAAAAGAAGAGTTTGCAAACAGAACCCACATTTCAGATCATTAACCCGTTTCAAGCGTCAGTAAATTGTTTACTCGTAGTTGCATTCGCGAAAACGAATTCGCCCAACTATCCTTTTGCAGTGAGCTTAGCTGAAGGCGCTGAACGCTATGGAAACGCAGAAATTGGTGGGAAGCATATGCACGTGGCAGTGTTTGGTAGGACGCAAGCTGATACTGGACGTGCTTTGGCATTAATTGGATATACGAGGGGGTGGAGAAGTGCATTTGTATTCGCACAAGGAAAAATGGTAGGCGACACATATCACTTGCAAGAAGTACTTTCGTGCTATATGCAGTCATGTCAATGCCGTGACATTAAGGCGCATTGCATTTTTGTGATAGATGACCCGTTTGAAGACGACGATACTCGGCGGATGTCTCATCGTGAAAGCACTCACAAATATGCGTTCCCATGCAAGTTGTTGGTAACACGATTTCACTTTCAAAGTAACCATCCTTCTAGCATAGTTAATCAAATACAAGCAGCAGGCGTTGAACAGTGCTGCACTTTCTGTCCGCATTTTACGCCTGAGAGTTTTATGGAAATAGGAAGAGGCAGTGTGCGATAGGATTCCATACGTTATCCAAATTTACGGGACCGCTCATCGCACAGCAGCGCCCATGTGCCAGAGATGAAGCAGGAGCAGGCCGTCACGCCGCAGCGGGAAATCGCGTCGTAGCAGGAACAGAGCTTGGATATTGGCTTAGGCACCCCGCGCTGATTTATGGTGTCAGAAAGCCTCGTGTCAGAATTGGAAAGCACAACGTGGACCTGAACGATTTATTGCAGAAACAGGGGATCGATCCAGAGCAGGTTATCGTGCTTCGGCATCGTCCCAGTGAGCCCAAATTCAACAAAGTGTTTCCGTGGTTAGCCGCTGACAAGCCGGATTGGTTCAATGCCTACCAGCAGACACAAGGGGAACGCGTTGAAAAGGCCATGACGGGTGCCTCATACGTTGCCTCTTTCATAGGCCACGAACCCGGCAAGGCGTTGTTCATTGGCTTGTATTCAATCGGGACGACGAAACCTCTCACCCACGAGGAATATTGGAAAGTTCCGGCGTACATTGAGATGAAGGCGCTCGGAATGAAGGGCTTCACTCAGGAAGACGACCCCCGGCATTCCATTCTGTGGTTTAACCTCGCGCTGAAGGAAGATTTCTACGCATCCTGGAAAGGCAGGCTCGTTGTGGGCTGGCCACCACCGGAAAGGTCTTGGTGGCGGCGGGCTCACCGTAACGAAATGCCAGTGATTGCGATCCTTGAGGACAGTGCGCTAGATACTGACATGCCTGCATGGGACGAGATGTCCCTCACCTGGGAAGAGCTTAGCGTGCTTCCGACACGATGGAGGTCCGCACTCTGCCAATGGCGGGCAATCTATTACATCTTCGATACTTCTGACGGGAAAGGGTACGTGGGCTCTGCCTATGGCGGGGACAACCTCTGCCATAGATGGGAGAACTATGGCATCTCCGGACATGGCGGGAACACTCTCCTCAAGAAGCGTGACCCAAGGAAATTTCACTTCACTATACTGCAAAGGGTTTCACCTGACATGGACGCCGGAGATGTGATTCGTGTGGAGAACACATGGAAGGAACGGTTGCACACGCGCGCTCCCAATGGCCTTAACGACAACTAACAGCGTGTCGGTTCAAAACACGAGCCGGAGTAGGGGGCGCGACAGGCTGTAATACGCTGAGCGGAAAACCCCATCAAAAAACGCCCGAGTGAGTAGCGATTCTAAAGGGCTTTCGCAACCGCTGCGAAGTGAGCGGAAACCTAATATTTTCCGTTCGTCCGGAGCCCAAACTACCGCTCCTACCGCCGCACTGAAGGCCATGTCGCCAAAGCGCAGCACTTGTACCTACATCCGGCGGCCACACGGAGCCAGCCCGCTGGTGCCTCCCGAGGCTCGCCGTGGCATCCGGATTGCGCGGCTGGCTTCATGGAGCAATTGTGTGCCAACTTTGGCTGGCTCGCAACCTCTCTCTTTGGAGTCAGTTCGCTCCAGAGCGGTACACTGGGGAATCGGGAAATCCTGACCGGAAAGCGGCTGATGGAGCCTCTCCCATGGCGGAGCCCGAGGCATGTCCTGGCCAGTTGCCGATTGATGAAACAGAGATTAGGGGGTGCGGTGAGCAAGAACGAGCAAGAAACCAGATTCCATCTTATCGACCCCGTTTTGCGGTTAAAGGGATACGACGATCCTCAAAGGATCAGGCTCGAAACGCCCGCCCCTGTTGAACCCACCGGCCCCAAAGGGCGGCGGCGCAAGGGACCGGGCCGCACCGATTATCTGCTCTGCGTTCAGGCCGGTCAGATGCCCAAGCCCCTGCCCGTTGCCGTCCTTGAGGCGAAAAAGGAGTCGGAAGACCCACTCAAAGGAATGCAGCAGGCCAAGGGATATGCCGACTGCAAGCGCTTCGATGTCAAATATGTCTTTGCGACCAATGGGCATCTATATGGTGAGTACGACCTCACGACCAAACTGCAAAGCGGCCCAACCCCATTGCCGGATTTTCCACCGCATCCCGACTTGACCGCCCGGTATGCCAAAGATACGGGTATCGACATTGCCAAGCCCGAAGCCGAAATCCTCTTCCAACTGGACAGCCCCGCATGGTCCAAGTCCCGCTACTATCAGGACGCGGCCATCCGTGCGGCCTTTGAGAAGATCATCCAGTGCCATCAGCACGGCGAAGCGCCCCGCATTCTGCTATCGCTTGCCACGGGCGCGGGCAAAACCATCATCGCCACCAACCTCCTTTGGCGCCTGAGTCAGGCCGGACAGCTTCCCAAGCCAGCGCTCTTCCTCTGTGACCGCGACGAACTGCGCGAGCAGGCCTATACCAAGCTCAAGGCCGCATTCGGTGACAACGCCCGCATCGTGAAAACCGAGAACGGCAAGAATGCCGCGCAGAACGCTCGCGTGCATATCGCCACCTATCAGACTCTCGGCATCGATGACCAATCGGAGGGTAAGGACTTCGCCAGCTTCCTCACCGATCATTACGGCCTGGACGCCTTCAGCATCATCATTATTGATGAGTGCCACCGCTCGGCTTGGGGCAAGTGGTCTGAGGTGCTCAAGCGGAACCCAAATGCCATTCACATCGGCCTGACCGCGACCCCGCGCAAGCTCCACGAGGACAAGAGCGCCCCGACGGACGATCAGGAGATCAGCGCCAGCAACCTCCGCTACTTCGGTGAGCCGGTCTATGAGTACACCCTGATTCAGGCGCAGGAAGATGGCTACTTGGCAGCCTGCGAAATCGTCAAGCGCAAGCCGAGCATCGACAACCGCATATTCACCAAAGAAGAGATTTTGAAAGCGGGCGTCAAAGACATTCGCACCGGCAAACTACTCACCGCCGACGATCTGACCAAAGACGAGTACACGGGCAAGGACTTCGACGATGATTTGTTCATCGAGTTGCGCACCCCCGCCATGTGCGCGGACCTCTTCCAGTTGCTCTGCCAGAATGGCGGGCCGGAACAAAAGGTTATCATCTTCTGCAATCGTGAGATTCATGCGGACCGTGTTGTCCAGCAGATGAACAATCTCTATGTCCGCTGGTGCCGCGAGAAGGGCCAGGAGCCCAAGGATTACTACGCCTTCAAGTGCATGGCCGGAACCAACAACGGCGCGGACATGATCGAGCCCATGCGCGGCTCCAGCGAACGCGCCTTTATTGCCTGCACAGTGGACCTGCTTGAGGCGGGCGTGGACATTGAGCGGCTCAATGCGGTTGTCTTCTTCCGCTACCTGCAATCGTCCATCAAGTTCTATCAGATGGTGGGCCGGGGCACGCGCATCCACGAGGAGACACAGAAATACAAGTTCTGGCTCTATGACTACACCGGCGTCACCAATCTCTTCGGCACGGAGTTCATCAGCCGCCCGCCCCGGCCTCGTCCTGGCCCAGGCCCTGAAGGCGGTCCTGAAGGAGGCCCAGATGGTGGCCCCGAAGGCGGCGGCGACGATGGGCCATCCGTGGGCGAGATCGGCGGACAGTCGGTCATCATCAACCCCGAGGGCCGGTTTATCCTCTGCCTGCGCGACGGGCGCGATACGCCCGTTCCCGTCGATGAGTACCGGCGAGAGATGATCCAGCGCGTGCTTTCCGAGGCCCACAGCCTCAGCGACTTCCGCACTCTGTGGATTGAGACGCAGCGGCGGCGGCAACTCATTGAGCATCTGCTCGGAGCCGATCTCAACCCGGAGACGATCCGCGAGATTGACCAGATGCGGGAGTTCGACCTCTTCGACTTCTTCGGCCATCACGGCTACAAGGCACGGGCCTTGCGGCAGCACGAGCGCGGCGAACTCTATCTCAGCAATAACGAGAGTTGGTTTGCCAGCATGGACCCGAATGCGGCGGCAGTTCTCCGGAGCTTCGGAAATCAATTCTCATTTGGCGGAACCGATGCGCTCGAAACCTCAACGCTCTGGGAGGTTCCGGAGATCAGGTCAGCAGGCGGATTGGATGCACTGCGCGTTCTGGGAGCGCCATCACAGGTGATGTACGAAGCCAAGGGAAGGTTGTTTGGGGTATGAGTTGGAAGCGAGTGTTGATAGGCGATATAGCGATAGAAGACCGTTGCATCGTGCTTCCTGATTCTGATGAGGCTGTGGAGCGCCCCTATCTCGGGCTTGAACAAATAGAATCCAATACTGGGCAGATTCTTTCGTATGACCTGCCATCAGCAGAAGGCAAAAGCACAACCTTTGCTTTCGATGAAACCCACGTGCTTTACGGGAAGCTCCGTCCCTATCTGAACAAGGTCGCATTGCCCGACAGAAAGGGACGTTGTTCTACAGAAATCATCCCACTCAAGCCAATCGGAGTTGATAGGCATCTTCTTGCAGTCTTGCTGCGCACGGAAAAAGTGATTAATGCCGTCATGTCAGAAAAAACAGGCTCACGGATGCCGCGAGCGGACATGGATATCCTTCTCGGCATTGAGGTTTCTATTCCTGAATCAGAAAATGAGCAAGCAAGGATAGCTGTACGTTTGGAAGCCCAATCTGTCGAAGTCGAAACGGCACGACAAGCTGCACTCTCGCAGTTGCAAGACACAGGAATCCTCCGCACTCGTGTCCTCGCAGGGATTTTCAATCGACTAGATTTCGTTGAGACGAAAGTTCTCGGCGATTACGCAGCCACAACAAGCGGTTCAACACCCTCACGCGGAATCAAGCTGTATTGGCAACCAGCGGAAATACCTTGGGTCAAAACGGGCGAGGTCAATTTTTCAACGATCAATGCCACTGAGGAAGCGATTTCAAAAATAGCGCTGGCGGAGTGTTCGTTGACACTTCTGCCTCCGCAATCGGTCTTGGTCGCAATGTACGGTCAAGGGAAAACACGCGGTCAGTCAGCAATTCTGGAAATTGAAGCAACGACGAACCAAGCATGTTTCGCAGTTTTGCCGAATGAAACTTGGGAGCCGGATTTTCTTTACTTCTGGTTCATGGCTTCCTATCAGGACCTGCGCAGTCTATCGGAAAACCGGGGAGGCAACCAAGCAAATCTGAACGGCGCGTTATTGAATGCCTTGAAGATTCCCGCCCCGGACAAAGAGGTACAGAAGAGTATCGTTCAGCAAGTCAAAGCGGCTCTGTCAGAAATCGAAACGATGGAACGAACGAGCAAAACGATGTTGGCTGACATTGAGCAGATTCCTAACCGCATCCTGGCGCAGGCATTCGAGAGTTGAAAATGGCAAGAACGAAAAGCGGAACCAAGCAACCGAAGTCTATCGGCTCCACACAGTCTCTTTCATCTTTCGTGAAGAGCATCTGCGATGTGATGCGCCGCTCGAATTGCGCCAGCGCCCTGCAATATGTTCCGGAGTTGACATGGATTCTTTTCCTGCGCATTCTGGACGCGCAGGAGTCGCGCCGCAAGGAAGAGGCCGAGGCTGTGGGCGCAGAGTTTTCGCCCGCGTTGAAGAGCCCCTATCGCTGGCAGGATTGGGCCGCCCCCTGCTCCGACAAGCCCGATCATCCGAAGACAGACAAGGGCAATCCCTACGGCTGGAAGCGGGCCGAACTCTTCGCCGCCGGGGATGGCAAGCTCTTCGAGTTCATCAATACTGAATTGCTGCCCATGCTGCATGGCCTCGACATCGACGCCCGCACCGGCTTGCCGAATCCTGCGGCGAGCCCCAAGCAGCGCATCATTGGCCGCATCATGACGGCGGTCGAAAAGGTCCGCGTGGATAGCGAAACCAATCTGCGCGACATTCTCGACAAGGTCCATGAGATTCACATCGACCATGTAGATGACACGCACTTCTTCACTCTCTCGCAGGTTTATGAAGACTTGCTGCTGAAGATGGGGGAGAAGAACTCCGACGGCGGCCAGTTCTTTACCCCCCGCGAAGTGATCCGGGCGATGGTGCATACGGTCGATCCATCGCTGGGCAGGAAAATCTACGACCCCTGCTGCGGCACGGGCGGATTCCTTGCCATTGCCTACGAGCACATCGCGCGCAACATGGGCCGCAGCGCCACCAGCACCGACATTGACACGCTGAAGCATGACACCTTCTTCGGCAGGGAAAAAGAGAATCTGGTCTTTCCGATTGCCCTGGCCAATCTGGTATTGCATGGCATCGACCAGCCGAATCTCTGGCACGGCAACTCGCTGACGGGCCGCGCCACCTACGATGCTTTGTTCAAGGATGCTCCACAGACCTTCGATGTGATCCTGACCAATCCGCCCTTTGGCGGCAAAGAGGGCATCGACGCACAGAAGAATTTTGCCTTTGCGACAGGCTCCACGCAGGTTCTCTTTGTACAGAAGATTCTGAGTGAGCTTGCGCCGACCGGCACTTGCGCGATTGTCCTGGACGAGGGCCTACTCTTCCGCACCAATGAGAGCGCCTTTGTGGAGACGAAGCGAAAGCTCACCGAAGAGTGCAGCCTCTGGTGCATCTTGAGCTTGCCGGGCGGCGTCTTCTCAACAGCCGGGGCGGGCGTGAAGACGAATCTCCTCTTCTTCACCAAAGGTAAGAAGACAGAGAAAATCTGGTATTACGATCTTTCGCAGGTGAAGGTGGGCAAGAAGACTCCGCTGACGCTGGCGCATTTTGGCTTTGGCAAGAATGGCGAGGTACTGGAGGACGACGCATTGCCAGCCACGCTCAAGGCCGAGTGGGAAGCCGAGGAAGCGAATGCCGGTCAGCCCTTCCCCAGCTATGCGCGGATGCTCGCTCATCGCGGCACGAAAAAGGGCGAGAGCCGTTACTCGTGGACCATCGACTTCGCTGCAAAGCGCAAGCAGGCCAAAGCTGAGATGCAACCGCTACAGGATGAAGCCGCAGATGTCCGGGCCGCCATCGTAGACCTGAAGGAGCAGCTCCGTGACCTGAAGCGGGCAAACGCAGCCAAAGCAAAGACCGATTCGATTGAAGCAGAGATCGCAGAGAAGCAGAAGGCCACGCGGGACCTCGAAGCGAAAGCCTCGGAGATTGATGCGGCAACCTTCGATTTGAAGGCAGTGAATCCACGCGCCGTGGTGAAGACCGATGACCGCACCCCCGAGCAAATCATCCAAAACATTGAGGACCAGGGAAGGACCGTGACGGACGCACTCACCCGGCTGCGTGCACTGCTGGCGCAGAATGAGCAGGTCGGATAATCCTGCGTGAAAGAGCAGTGAGCCTCTTACGGTTTTCTGGATGCCAGCTTGGCTAGGTTGATGGATAATCAGTGACACAGAGTTTCAGGAGTCTAGGCGATGAGCGAAGAAACAGTTGTTACGCTAAACGTTCAAGAGGATTTCGCAGAGAAGCTCGCCAGTGGACGCCCCGCGCAGGCTATTGCTGAATTGATTTGGAATGGTTTGGATGCTGAGGCAACACGGATCACTGTCTCTGCCGAAGATGGGGAGCTTGGCCTCCAAGCCATTGTTGTAGAGGACAATGGGCACGGCATCCCACCCGCTGATGCGCCAAAACTCTTTGAGAATCTTGGCGGCTCATGGAAGAAGGTGACCAGACTCTCAAAGAATGCCAATCGGCACCTTCACGGAAAAGAAGGGCGTGGGCGTTTAAGAGCGCTGGCGCTCGGGAGGATTGCCGAATGGTTTGTAACAGCGAAAGATGAGTCAGGATCACTCAAGACATTCAAGATCACGATCATTCGCGACAACGTGAAAAGTGCGAGGATTTCTGCAATAGAAGATGCTCCCCAAGGTGCTCATACGGGAGTAAGAGTAAGACTAAGCGAACTCGATAAGGATTGGCGGCTCTCTTCTGGTGGCGTGGCGCAGGAATTAGCGGAACTCTACGCGCTATACATGACTGAGTATAGAGATGTTTCCATTTCGCTTCTCGGAGACGCTATTGATCCCGCTTCCGTGATTCATTTGAAGCGACAATTCGCACTTCCATCCATAAACCGCGATGGACAGTCCTACCCGGCGACGATTGAAGTGATTGAATGGAAATCACCGACTGAGCGGATGCTTTACCTTTGCGACGCGAGCGGTCTCCCGCTTCATCGAATCCCGCCTAAGATACATGCGCCTGCATTCGAGTTTTCGGCATATCTGAAAAGCGAATATGTATCCCTGCTCAATCAAGAGGGAAAACTTGATGTTGCCGAAATGGATGAGGAGCTATCCAAAGCGCTTGAAGAGGGCAAAGAACAATTGAGGACGCACTTCAAAGAAAGGGTCCTTGAAGACACCCGATCAAGGGTTGAGCGCTGGAAGGCCGAATCCATTTATCCCTACGCGGGGGAACCTGATTCAGCAGTGCAGCGTGTGGAACGGCAAGTATTCGATATTGTTGCGATCAATGTTGCATCAGCGATTCCGGAATTTGAAGCTCTTGATTCAAGGAATAAGCGATTTCAACTGCGCATGCTTAAGCAGGCCATTGAGAGTAGCCCCGAGGATGTTCAGCTAATCCTAACGGAAGTGCTGGAGCTTCCAAAGCAGAAGCAAGAAGATTTAGCCAAATTGCTACGTAAGACTTCGCTTTCCGCTGTAATCAGTTCTGCCAAGATGGTCGCCGACCGATTGGAATTTCTCCGTGGGCTTGAAACAATGCTTTTTGATACTGACCTGAAAAAGCATTTCAAGGAGAGAACGCAACTGCATCGTATTCTCGCGGAAAACACATGGCTTTTCGGAGAGGAATTCGCACTAACCTTAAGCGATAAGTCCCTTACCGAGGTGCTCCGAAAGCATCTTAAACTGAAAGGGGCTTCGACGGATTCTGTTGTCGATGCGCCGGTGAAGCGCCTTGACGGTTCGACCGGGATAGTGGACCTTTTCCTGACAAGACGCATCCCAACTGCGCGTGCTGACGAACTCGATTATCTTGTGGTTGAACTCAAGAGACCATCTGTGAAAATCGGCCAAGAAGAAACCAGTCAGATAAAATCTTATGCGTTTGCTGTTCGAAATGACGAGCGATTTCGAGCGCTGAAAGTGCGATGGGAGTTTTGGGTGGTCTCTGATGATCTCGACGATTATGCCAGGGAGGAGATTACAAGCAGCGACAGGCCTTATGGAATGCTTGATCGTAAGGACAACACAGAGATTTGGGTAAAAACTTGGTCCCAGATTTTGAACGACAGCAAGGCGCGACTTCAACTTTTCCAAAAGGAGTTGAACTACAACGCAGACAGAGATGATTCGTTGAGTTTTCTTCAAAAGACTTATGCAAAGATTCTGTCCGAAGGAAATAACCCGTCAGCACTGCCCGAAGAAGACGCCTCAGAGACGAGTGAAGCCGCAGATGTTACGGAAGAGGAAATAGTTAGAACCGCTTCGTAGACCGATGTGGCAGGTCAATGCCGATGCAGGTATGGGTTGCACCACCACACGATCAGTATTCCTCCGGTAACATAATCGTCGTCTTGCTGCGGTCGGCCTCGGTGGCGACACAGATTGTTTCGCCGCTACTCAGTGTGTAAGCGGAGCGCACACGGAGGCCGTGTTCCACAGCGTACTCATTAGCTTTCCGGTCATGGTCATTGACCTCGCCCCAGTCGCCGTTTGCATGACGGGACAGGAAGGAATTCAAGTCGTCGTCCAGGGCTCCCGCGAAAGCAACGACAGCCCCCATCGTGCCGAAGACTTTCCCCAAAGGGAGTGCCATTATTCCTTCACCGCCTTCCGCGTTGCTCTCGGTCCTCTGTATGCCCCAACTGTCAGTATTCAGAAGGGAGGAGAATGCATGTGCTGGATCGATCACTTTCAGTTATCACCCAGATTTTCTCGCCGTTGCCAAGCGCGTAACTACTGAGAATTCTGAATCCATTCTTCAGGCTGAACTGGTTCTCCTTGCGGTCGTGTTCATCCAATTCGCCCCAATCTCCGTTCATGTGCCTGGCGAGCAAGGAAGCCGGGGAAACCCCGGCCTCCTCCAATGTCTGTATTGCGCCCGGTGTGGCAACGCATCGACCGAGGGGCAATGTCATGCCCGCGCCCCTTTCCGCGTTCCCCTCGATCCACGGGGGCTATCTGGTACCAGAACGTCGGCGGGGGCCTGAGCGGGTTCCTGAGGCTCGGAATCCACCACCTGAGCGTCGGCGGGAACTTCTACGGGCGCTTCAGATGCGGAGACCACCAAAGTGTCGGCGGGTTCCGGCGCGGAGGCCAGAGGCGCGGGAGCCGCTCCTTGTGTGGCCTTGGCCAGAGCTTTGGCCTCCCGGTATTTTCGCAGCCCCTCCCCGATGCGCTTCTTTGCCTCTTCCGACATTGGCTTTCGGGCGGTGGCAATGCCAGCGGCCTTGGTCACTGGGAGCGGCTGCCCGGACAGAACGGCCACGGCGGTGGTGATGGATTGAAGGGCGACCTGAATGTCCTTGCGTTGATTGGCCAGCCTTTCCTCCTCACCGGCGATACCGGCGAGGGTGGTTTCGAGTTCAGCCTTTTGGGTGGTCAGGGACTCAGGGATGACGATATTGATTGGGGTCATGCAATTCCTCCTTAGATTTCGCGCGAACAAATGCGCGGCTACCTTGTCTCTACGGAGGGATTTGCGAGAAAGTAAGAAGACTTGCTCGCTGAGTTTGGGAATGGCGAGACCCTAAGAGCCGACGTTGGATGCGTCACCTAAGCTATGCGGCCAAACACACTGTTCTCGAAGCGCTCATTAGAAATCTTCGCTTCCGGGCCGAGCTGTGATATTAGAAGTACCGGCACACGCTATGGGAATTAGAGAAACCGTAATCGTAACCGGTGAAGCCACACAGGGAACCGCGGAAGACGTCATATCGGCACACGTAGTCGAGCTTCTGCGTCTCGTTAGAACTGCATGCCTTCGATTGAGGGTCCCAGAGATCAAGGTACCTCTCCATATCGGGTACGTTGTCAGTGTATGAGGAAATATAGGAAACTGAAGCGTTGTATAGGCGGTCCATGCGTATCCCCACGAGATTCCCCGTGTCCGGGTCACGGTGAGCCTTTCCTAAGAGGAAGGCCAGTTGGAGGATGATTTTCCCTTTTTGCGAAGCACAGGTTGTTATTAGCAGATCATTTTCTCCGCCGTTTGACTGGCAAGCCCACGGATGAGCTTTAATTCCGCGAATCGGCTGAGATATCGTCGCGGAATCCGGACCATCGAAGCCGTGTGCGATGATTATCGCTTTGACTTGTGGTTGTGACATCCCTGAGCGCAATCCGAGCGAAGTGACCACCGATTGTACCGTGCTCGTTAGATTCAGCGCCTCTTCTTTGCGGGGTTGAGGGTCAGAGGTCCGGCAGGATATCTTCACAAGCTTACCGCGTTGATTCCAGCAACATTCTGGCACTGGAGAACCATCACTTTTCAGCCATTCGTAGCAGGCGACTGTTTCGTATCTCTCACCATTGAATTTGCTGACATAAAGGCTGGATGCCCCGTCTAGGAGTAAGTCGTGATAGCCCTTTGTGCGTGCTGGCAAAATATGCACGGAATCAGTCTGCATGATGGAAAGTATTTCCTTACGACTCATACCGTCAGAAATTGACCATTCGCAATTGCTAGCCCCGCATCCACTCCGAGAGATTACTTCGGGAACCCCATCTCCGTTGAGGTCAATGCCGGAAGATTGAGTCGAAAATGCCTTTGCTTCCAAGCCCTGCCTGATAAACCCCGGAATGCTGGGGTCGTTTGGTGCGGTCGGGTCTGCTCCCGTAGTCCCGCTCGCGGTCTGGGCGTCAATTACGGGGTCGAAAACGGTGAGACACAGGAACGCAGCCATCAAGGCAACATACTTCAGCATGACCGGTTGGATACGAGAGACTTTTTGCAGAAACATCTGAACTCCTTCAAAAGAGACATGCAGTGGTTGAGGCGAATACCATAACACCCGAGATTCTGCCAGACAATCGTTCGCACATCCAAGAACCGTGATTGTGAAACATCGCACGACTCCCCATGAACTTAGGCCATACAACTCGTTCGCAAAAGAGGTGTCCGTCATTCCCACCACCGATCGAAAGAACCTTGGACGACTTCCCCTTTCTGGATGAAGGCTGCATCGCGCTTGTTGATTGAGTACTGGATAACAGCTTTGTCCTGCAACTCTCTCATGCTGTGACCAGCTCTTGTGTAGTTGTGGTCGTTGTTGCGATTCTTGAAGGACTTCCCGTAGATCTCGTTGGTCTCGAAGTGGGTGAGGTACTGCCCATTTTCATCAAAGAGCCGCACCAAAAGTGGGAGATATTGGGTGAAGTAGTCTGGGCTATCACGTCTCACGTTTACCCAGACATATCTAGTGCCTGCAGGATCCGGATTTGCTAGCCATTCTTCGAGCGGGTCGGAGAACTGGCAGTGGAGTTCTATAGTCAGCACGCCGGTATTACGATTGATGAACATCCTGCTGTTGGTGAATTTCCAGCCAATCGCTGTTGGTGGATTTCCAGCCAACCCCTGTTGGAAATTGATGACTTGGCTACTGATCTCATCTCCGAATTCCTCACGGAGTTTTTTTGCGACCTCTTCTGCTTGTCTATTTCGCGCCGCTTCATCATTCTGCCGGGCGACTTCCGCACTTTGTCGCTCCTGTTCTGCTGTATTCTGCCGGGCGACTTCCGCACTTTGCCGCTCCTGTTCGGCTGTAGGCTTCATGTGGCAGCCCGCCAACAAGAGTGAAGCCAGAAGCAATGCGAGAAACTTCTCCATCCCAAACTCCTTGCAGTTTTCTCTGAGCGGTCTGTCCATAATGGCAACTCAGATAAACTTGCGAATGTCGCCTTTGGCCGATTTATCGCCTAAAGCCTACAGTTGATGATGAGGGCGTGTCCAGAGAAAACGTCACGATCCGATTTGGAAGGCGCTTGAAAGCGTTGCGCAAAGCCAAGGGCTGGACACAGGTTCAAATGGCTGATGCGCTCGGTATTGACCGCAGCTACATCAGCGATATGGAGCGCGGGAAGAAGAACATCTGCCTCCCGACACTGGAAATCATCGCGCTCGGTTTCGAAATGTCGATGTCCAGAGTGATTTCTGGACTCTAAACTCAGCGCCACAATCATGCCTCCGGCAAAAACCTTGATGTTGTGACCCACGTCACTCTCTCCAGATGAACGCCCAGAACGGACCTCAATAGAGGTACTGCACCCGAGCGCTCTGCGAAATGTCTCCCTGGTCCCACAGTTCCGCAATGCATTGTCTGCAAACCATGTCGGCTGGTTCACACGCGCCACTCCCCGACGGCCAAACAGGAACCAGATGGTCGTGCTTCTCGCAAATGAGCTTGTGGCATCTATCGCAGGGCCGCCAGCAATCAGATAAGCACGGCCAAATCTTGTCTACTGCGCATACCGGGTTTGCCGGAGCCGGGTCGGCCTTCGCCACAGTCTCAGCTTCCGTTGTGGGTTTTGCTGACCTCATCACTGCCGGCCCGGCCTGATACCGCCAAATCCCGTAAAACTGTGGGCCGGGGAATTCAAAACGATGTAGCTTTGGCCTGCGAAGGCTTCGCGGTTCACTGGCCTCTACTTCGCCCGTACCCCTGCACGCTCGGCATCGCCCCGTTCCTACGCACACATTGCATTGACAGGCCATTGGAGACTCTCTTCATGTTCGTGGTTCGGTTTCAATGTTTGTCATTTCTCAACAATCCTCTGGCAGATTGCCGCTGAACAAATCGTCGAGAGTACATTTGGCTATCGGGGCGATTGCCGTAATCACAGCTTTGTCAGGCTCTGCCAAGGAGCCAAAGAAATTCAATTCCGCCTCCTCTTGGCTGTTGCCTGACGACAATGCCCAGCGCCCGGATATGCCATCGTATGTACAGGTGATCTCCCACCAAAGTTGGGGAAAATCCTTGACCCTTACCATTGGACTCCTCTCTTCAGTTCGTAACGCACTATCGACCACACACAAATGCGCGGTTGTTCACTCTCTACGGAGGTCTGGGCGAGAAAGGTAACGAGAGTGCTTGGTCAGAATGTTTCAAGATGCATTGGCGTGTTCATCGCACTTGGTCTCAAGCCAACTGGTGCCACGTAGCCTGCCGGGGCCTCCACAGACCTCGCAGGTGTGAATAGACTCAATCGCGGCAGCTTCGATAAGAGCGGAGATGGCATCATTGCGGTAATTCGTGTAGAAACGCAATCCGCCAAACTTCTCTTTGACCTGAAGCACACCGAATGAGCGCCCAGTTTCTGTTTCAGCCACGGCAACGACCGCTTCCAATCGCTCGCACAGGGTCCAAACCAAATCGAACCAGCCGTCACCGTGCGCGAAGCTGTAGGGCATCAACATGGGGTGAGATTCGCCCTCCAAGTTGAACCAGGTAGGCCACCGCTCAACCAGTCTTTGCTCAAGTTCCTTTCGCATACAGCCACTCCACGATCCTTAACCGGTCTGGGGTTTAGTAGATCAGCTTGAGGACCGGTTTTCGATTCCCGTTGAGAATGAGCAGGAAGGGTTCCTTGGTCCTGAGTTCAAGATCGACAAACGCTCGCGAGATTTGTCCGGCTACTACCTTCGGGTCCTTCGCCGCCCTTTTCGCGTCGATCAGTGAGAACTCCTCGACGGGTGCATCGTAGACAAACTCCGCAGCCCTACATGTAACAAACACGCGGTGAATGAGTATCTGAAATCTTTCCTCCTTCCCAGCCCCCTCCTCGATGAGATGGACCCTGAATCGCTTCTTTATCAACTCTTCTTTGAGAGAATGAAAACCTGAGTCCAGTACTAAGACGCCTCTGGATAGCGCCCAACGGGGTTGAACCTCTTCCTGCATATGCGTCATCCTCCAAATGCCCCGTCCCGCTTGATCTCGTTTACGGTGCAGAGCAAGTCAGGCTTATCGCAGAGTCCCGGTACCTCTGCAAACCCGGCACAGCCGCTCGCCGCCACACCATGCGCAGTCTGGCTTGTTTTTGTCAGTAAAGCCGAACCCTGTTCCATTCGTTTTTCCTGTGCCTTTGCAGGGCCGACACTTCCCAGTGCCGCCGCATTTCTCGCATTGAATTGCCATTGCAGATTCTCCTTTTTCATTGGTTGATTTTCACTGTAAGGTGATGTCCATTACGATGGGCCTGTTCTCAATGTCCCCGGTCCAGCCGAGCAACGCTGCATTCACGAATAGCGTTCTCTCGGTATGGCAGGTTCCATACCCGGCGTGAACATGCCCGAAGACGTGGAGCCGGGGCTGTAGCCGCATTACTGCCAGTCGCAGTTCGGTGCAACCTTCCCTTTTACGCGAGCCCGGTTCGCGGTCTAGTATGCCGTATGGCGGCCCGTGTGTAATAAGGATGTGAGTATCTGCGGGGATGCTCGCGTAGAGTCTAGCCCGCTCATCCCGTTTGGTATAGCCAAACGCGTCATCGTCACATGTAACCGGCGACCCCCAGATATTGAGGCCGCAGAGCCTGACGCTTTCGTTGATCAGCAGGGCCGCATTCGTGATCATGGCGCGGAATCGAGGGTCCTGGTTGAATGCACGGTCATGGTTGCCGGGGATGACAACCTTGTGGCGATGCGGCAGTTCGCCGAGCCAATCGTTGAAGTCACGAATCTTGGAGACGTGGTTCCAGAAAGTGAAGTCGCCCGCGTGAATGAGCAGGTCCCCATCGGGTAGTGCCAGGTCCCGGTGCAGTTCGTGTGTGTCAGAGATGCAGACGACTCGTACGCGCCGATGCGCTTTGGGCGGGTTGTCCTGCTTCGGTGTGCGATTACTCTTGCTTACCATCAATGTGCTCCCAATTTGAGTGAGGTCAGCGAGCGGGAAATATAAGATTGCCGCTCGCTTCACAGGCCAGCCCGAACCCCTGTAGACGGGGCGTTATCTCCGTCACTTTTGCCTGGGGTTTTCCGCTCACCAGATTGCAAGCGTTCGCGAATCGTTCCATAGCCGCAGCCGAGCGCGGCTGCGATTTGTCGCAGGCTCATTCCGGACGATTGCATTTCTGTGATACGCTCAACATCGACTTGGCGGCGGCGGCGACCAAGCTGCTTGCCATTCGCACGGGCATGGTTAATTCCGGCTTGCACCCGTTCGACAATCAAGTTTTTTTCTAATTCCGCGACGGCGGCAACGATGGTGAAGATAGCCCTTCCCAGAGCCGATGTGGTATCGATGTTCTCCATGTAGCTTACGAATCCAATGCCAAGTTCTCTGAACTCCTCCAGCGCAAGTAACAAGTGCCGAGTTGACCTTGCAAAGCGATCAAACCGCCAAACGAGAACTGCGTCCAGCTTCCGTTTGCGGGCGTCGGCCATGAGCAGGTTCAATCCCGGGCGGGAGTCCAAGGAGCCGGAGACGCCCTCGTCAACGTATTCGCGAACAATCTCGAACTTGCGGGCGTTGCAATAGGAGCGCAACTCGTTGAGTTGCAGAGTGCAGTTTTGATCACGGGTGCTGACGCGACAGTAGAGAGCAACTCGCATATATAGTTCTACGGCCGTGGCGGACAGACCGGTTAGAAATGCGATGATTTCCGCTCGTTCATCAAGTGCTGGCCTTACTGTGGCGCGCTGGTACAAGCAGTCGGGACCGAAGCCGATTCAGTGGCAGCCCGCAGGCCCTCACATTCGCTTCAACGCGTCTCCGTACGTTCCGCAACGGTTCCTATGCCGGCGAGCTTCCACCCACCGTCTCGGCGCGCCCCTCTTCCTTACCTCTGACAGGATTCTGGGGAAGAACTCTTGATGGGCTTCAACCGGGTAAAGGCTGAACCACGGATACTGGTCCAGCAGGCCGCCAGCATCCACGCCGGGAGCGTGGCAGAAGTCGGGGCGCAATCTGGGTATCTGGGGCAGCGGAAGCCAGCACGACGAACACAGCACGCAACCGTCAGGAATTCTAAAACTCCTCCTCCGATGGATCTACGGGCGGCTTGGATGACTCTGCTTCACACATGGCAACAGCGAAGGCTTCTTGGATTTCTCTAAAGCGACGTGCGAAGGTCTGGGAGCCGGATTTCAACTCCCCGCGCTCTGGCCAAGACTGCAAGGTCCATCGGATAACTTTTGCGACGTAATTGATTGGATCTCTAATGGGCAGTTTTTCGTCTCGGAGAATGTCCCGAAAGTCCAAAATACTCACGTGCTTTCCTGAGTTTAGTTTCCACGCGGTTACCAGATCATCCAGACAGCGAGCTTCTTCGTCGTCGTCTTGCTCATCGTCATCGCTCCCCGGAGTAGCTTCGTCTTCCTCATCTGCCTCGGAATCAGAATCATCTGACTCTTCAACCTCTTCGTCGGACTCTCCAGGTTCGTTAGGGTATCCTCCGTGCTCGACAAGATGAGTCCAGATGCTCTCAGCCATGTCTGCCAAACCCTTTCCGCGGACAACGTATTTCCTGAACGTCGGGTTGAGTTGGCTCTCCTTGATGATCTCGGAAACTTGGCTTGCCGTATACGTGGAAAGAAGTTTCCCAATGTCGCCTGCCCAATACTGCTTCCACTTTGCCGGGGCATTGAGAATGGCATCGGGATTGAGTTTGTCCATGCAGAAGTAGAGGTACTCTGCCAAGCTGATGCTTTTGTCGTTGTCGCCTTTCTCTACTGATTCTCGATCTGTGTCTTTTTGTTTTGTATTCTTCTGAAGAGGAGTCATTGAATGCAGCGTTGCCAATGTCAATGACTCGCCTTCACCTGTTCCAAGACCAGAACCAGAACCAAGACCAGGACCAATACCAGGACCAATACCAGGACCAATACCAGGACCAATACCAATACCGAGGAAGGATTCTGTAGGACTTGCTAAGGAAAGGCTAGGCTCATCATAGGACTTTCCTAGGCTCTGGCTAGGCTTGTCATAGGACGAAGGTAGGGGAAACTTAGAGTTTCTCATTGACGGAGCTGGAAGATGTCCCGGCTTGTCACTCCCGACCAAATAACACCAGGTTTTGCCCTGAGCTTCGTATCGAATCAGAAGCCCCACACGGATCAACTCATCAAGCAGTTCCTTCACACGCCCAGGAGTCCACCCTGGGCGTGCTAAGGCATATGCATCTGCCCAAAGCGATTCAGGGTCAAACTCGAACACCCCGTTGTCTTCGACCGCAGGCATAATCCATGCATACTCAGCACGAAACTCCGGTGGCTGAATGGTGCGGACCTTCTTGGATTTCCAGGTTACGTCACTGATGATCCGCTTCGGCATTGTCGCCCTCCTGGTCTTGGACATCATCAACGGGGAAAGGGTCAATTGGCTCTCTGACCTTGCATGACTCCACGTCTAGCGGCTTTTTCATCCGCATCAGTCTTTCGAAGACAGCCAGCTTTTCACGAAGGGTAGGTCTCGGTAGTCTGGTCATTGTTGTTCTCCTTCGGCACACCGCTCTTGCATCTTGGTCTGGCGGTCGCGCACCCATTGGGCTAGTTGTTTTGGGTCAAATCGCAGCACGGGCTTCGTTCTGCCAATATTGATTGAAGGCAGGCCGCCGCACCTTGCGAATACATAAACGGTGTCGCGTCGGACCCCGAGCATCCGGGCAACTTCAGTTGCATTCAGCGCGTGGTCCAGAGATTGAAAATATGCAGCCAAGTCATCGGTCATACGGTTCCCGTGGTTGGAGAGTATTGGATTACGTGTCACACAGGGTCACGTGGCTCTCTTACCTTGGGAGCGGTAGTCAGTTTGTTTCTGAATTGTCAAGATGCGAGAAGTGACGGCGCGGGCGACTGAATTGCCCACCACCGTCTGGCAAGTCTCAGCCCAGCCAAGAAGTGGTTCGGGGCCGGTGCACACGACCCCTGTGGTGTTGATGGTTAAGTCGATGCCTCCGGCGACGTTAGGGTGAGGAACAATTCAGGCATCTTGTCGATTGTCCAAACTTCCAGAAGCTCTTCGCGGGTATCATCATCAAGGCGCCAATCGATCATGCCGCCTTCTACTGGCACAATTACACCGCGACGGACCAGTTCTGCTCGCGCGGCGGATACGATTCCACCCTCTGGCTCGTGATAGTAGTTCGGCAGGAAGGTCCACAACATCACAAGTCCCTCGATACTGAGCTTCCTGACATCCACTTTGTACCGTGGTTTTGAGCGTAACATCTCTGTTTCCATAGCTGTTCTCCTAGATGGTTGCGGGGCCGGATCGCACCGACCACGGTTGTGGTTAAGCTGCCTTGTGCTTCCGCTTCCGCTTCCAGACCCTGTACTCCCTCTCCTCGATTGCGAATGCTGTGGGAAAGAACGGAGTCAATCCCTCCCAGGCACAGACTGCATTCGACAGCGCTGTAGACAACAGTGTGGCGTAGTAATAGAGGTCCACCTCGCCATTCGCAACCAACTGCCTCTTGTAGTCTCGGATCAGATTATTCGCAAACCTCCTGAACTGGTAGGAAGTCAAAGTGATCGATTCCGGCATTGTTTCTTCGCCGGTGTAAAGCTGCTTCTTCATGCAAATTCTCCTATTGGTGGTGGGGCCGGAATCTCACCGGCTCCTGCGTTGTGTGGTTAAGCGGCGGTGGACTTGTCTGCGAAGATTTCAGATGCTAAGTGCCGTCGGCCAAGGTTACCGGCCCGACCGCCGCGTGCGCTCCGTTTCTTGCGTGTTCCATTGGTCCGTCCCGGGTTGTTACAGCCTCACCGCACAACGAACCCGGCCGAACTGAAGGGCAGCCGCGAAAGCTGCCCCCAGTGCTACCGCGTGGGTATGGTTAAGCTGCCTCAGTTTCACTGATCCCACCATTCTGAGAATCAGTCAGGCCAATGCTGTACGCCGTCTTGTAGTTAATGCCACGGCCCTGGCCCAGAATCAGGTTGATGATCCTGCCGCCCTGATATCCTTCGATCATCTTGTCGGCCAGATCGGGGGGCATCTCCTCCAGCACTTCCTTAAATAGAATCTTGAACACTCCTTGCCCATACGACGACTTCGATTTCATAACTGTGTTCTCCTTATGATTGGTATTGCGGGGCCGGATCGCGCCGCCCCCTGGGTTATGGGTTAGGCTGCGGTCTGCTTCGGCGCATCGGTCAGCACCTTGCTCATCTTCCTTGCGGTCAAGCAGATAAGTTCCTGATCAGCCGCACTGAATTCGTCAAAATCTGGATCGAAACCAGGGCCATACGAGACAACTTCCAACGCCTGCCAGCAGTGCTCAATGGCCTGCTTAAACAGAACCGACTTGGTCTTCTTCCGAATATCCTGCAAGAAGCATTCAGCGTGGAACATCGTGTCTTCAGCAATCTGCTCGATCACCCACAGTTGAAAACCAGCCATAATCATGGTCCTTGCATAATTCTCGGACCATACCTGCTTCGGTGCCTTCTTCATGCTTGTTCTCATATAACTGTTCTCCTAGAATGGTTGCGGGGGCAACCGAAGCTGCCCCCTGGGTTGTGGTTACCCAATACCGAGGGCTGGTCCTTCCCCCTGAAAAACTTCCTGTTGAAATCTCAAGTGGTTTGAGCGGCTATCCCTCTTTCATCCCAGCCAGAGTCACGAACCCGATTAGTTGAGAATCATTTGGATTGGTCGCTCGATACCCTACTGCTAATTGGCTGCCAACTCGCAGGCTTCGTCGAGAACGGAGTCGAAGTCAACACACTCTTCGGGATCGGGTTCGGGGGGTCGGTCGAATTCGATGTACACTTCGGACGTTTCCAGAGCGGCGGCCTTGGTGACGGTTACAACGCTGCTTTTCTCATCGAAGGTCAAGCCCACCAAACGTGTGGCCACTTCAAGGACCTCCCGGCAGTAATCCCTACGCGCACCAATCCCTTTGATAGAGCGCAGAGTAGCGAGCAACTTTGACTTGGCGGACTCTTGAGCGGACGGCTTGTCTTGACCCTTCCGGCTGAACTTGGCAGACAGGCTGTTCTTGATCTGCGCATCGCTAACTCCTTCCGCCATGACCTGGTTGACCTTTTCGACAATAGCTTCGGTGGCAGTCTTACGGAGTTCTCTCAGCGCATGCTGGTAGGCCACTGGCAACGCGATGAGCCTCTCATGGCAGTCAGCCAGACGCGTACACTTGTTGCGCTGTAGGCCGAGTTGGACCTCGCAGATGGTGATGAAGCCGAGAGCGCCCTTGGTTTTAGAGGCGGTGCGCAGATCCGACAGGTTTGCGCCAATCGCGGCCCAGATGTCGAAGTGGTGCTGGCGGAACTTTGCGATCTGGTCGCCCGCCTTTGCCTTCAGCTGGTCGCAAGGCTTCGTGACCGGGCCACCATCTGCAATCAGAGCGCGTGTGGCCGTGATCAACTGGTCGATGATCTCGGTGTCGCGCGCTGACACAAATGTGTCAGGCAGGTGTTCAAGCTGTTGCGTCCCGCCTCTCACCCGTGGGATGATCACACGGCTGTTTGCGGAAGCAATCGCGAGAGGCGTGTTCTTGGACCCCTTCTGGGGCGGCACCGGTTTTCCCAACGTTGGAGTTGGCGCTGCATGGTCAGGCGAGATGGTTGAAACGGGCACAGTGCCCACGGCAGGCGTGACCAACGGATTGGGGGTCTCATGAGCCCCGTCACAGCTGGCAGGCGGCTGGCTCGTTGAAGCTTCTGTGCCTGCGGTATCGGCGATCTCTTCTCTTTTCACGATTTCGGTTGTGCCCACTGCTTGCCTTCTTTCCTTGAGCGAGTGGCTCGGATTAAGGGGCGGCCTACGCCCAATTTTTGGCAATGGAAGGGCTCATGCCCGAGTCGCCTCGGGACGGGGCCAATCGTCGGCCCGTGGCTTCCTTCAGTGACGGGTGGTTGGGCTAGCGGTTGTACTGCTCTGCGAGGTGGATAATGTCTTCAGGGGAGCAGTCAAAGTTCACACCTGCGATTACCGTATTGCCTTCGACGAGCTGAAGCCCTCCGCGATTACCGCCGTGGTAGTAACGATCCCTGGACTTGCAGACACGCAGCCCATTGCGACGGGCCACGCGGCGGGCACGATCCTCTTCCGTGCGAGTAAAGTGAAAATCCCCCTCCTGCTTCTTCATTTCTCCCTCTTTCCTGGAGCAGCGTGCTCCACGGTGGCTCAATAGGCCCGCTTCCCGAGCGAGACAATTGCACATCCAGGAAAAGGGTATCGAGAACAAGGTGCCGTTCTGCGGAATTTGACGGAAAATGGATGAGGCGTGCCACCTCGGAGCAGAAGAGCAGAGTTTCAGCCGCTGGCGCGTAGTGAAAAACCTCCACCCGTGATTCCCCACCCGTGATTGGCCCGTTTTACACGTATTTCGCTGTATTTAGGCGTCCTTGTGCGACGTGTAAGTAGTTGATTGTATTACTTATTGGCGTTTTCATAACCCGTAGGTCGGCAGTTCGATCCTGCCCTCCGCCACCATATTTCTTCATTAGCGAAGTTTGCAGGCGAGATACGACATGTCTCTATCGCCTGCAAAGCGGTCATGTAGTGGCGGGCCGGGATTCCTAGCTCAGGACTCCTGTGATCGAAACCTGCTTGCGCCCATCCCTGGGGGGTGACACGATGTTGCCCTCGATCGGTTTGCCATCCACGGTGAGCTCAATCTTGTTTCCAGCTCCCTTGCGCTCGATGGAGATTTCGTAGACGACTCCGCGAAACTTGCGCCGCGCGGTAAATCCGGACCAATGGGCGGGAATGACCGGAGCGATCTGGAGTCCGTCATAAGTGGCGCGCACGCCCAGTATCCACTGCGCGATTGCGAAGTAGTTCCAGGCCGCCGTGCCGGTCAGCCACGAGTTCTTGGCCTCACCGAAGCTGGACGCATCCGGGCCCGCGATCATCTGCGCGTAAACATATGGCTCGCAGCGGTGCACCTCGCTGATCTCTTCTCGCGCTGAAGGATTGATGCGGTTGTAGTAATCGTGCGCCCTGTCGCCGTTGCCCAGGCGCGTCTCCGCAATCATGATCCAGGGGTTGACGTGGCAGAAGATACCTGCGTTTTCCTTGTAGCCAGGCGGATAAGAAGAAATCTCGCCCAGATTTGGGTAGTAAGTGGAATAAGCCGGCTGCTGCAAGACGATGCCATGGGGCGTGGCCAGATGCTGGTGGGTCGCGGCCAGCGCGCTGGCGGCCTTGCCGTCCTCAAGACCGATTCCGGCCAATACGCAGAAGCCATTTGACTCAATGAATATCCTGCCTTCTTTGCACTCTTTGGAGCCAACTTTGGCGCCGGAGTCGTCATAGGCGCGCAGGAACCAATCGCCGTCCCATCCATGCTGGAGGACAGCCTGCTCCATTTTTTCGACCTCGACGAGGTATCCGGCGGCATCGGAGGCCAGCTCGCGATGGCAGGCAATGGCAGCCAGCTCGCGGCCGGCGTGCACAAACAGGCCGGCGATAAAGACCGACTCGGCCACCTTGCCGTCTTTGCTTGTGGTGGTCTGGAAGGACTGACCGGGCGTCACGGAAAAGCAGTTCAGGTTGAGGCAATCGTTCCAGTCGGCACGGCCGATCAGCGGCAGCCTATGGGGACCGAGGCGTTCCAGCGTGTAGCGAAAGCTGCGTTGTAAATGGTCGTAGAGCGGGGCCTCGGAGCCGGGCACGTTGTCGTAGGGCACCAATTCGTCGAGGATGCTCCAGTCGCCGGTTTCCTTCAAATAGGCTGACACGCCGATGATGAGCCAGTGCGGATCGTCGTTGAATCCGCCGCCGATGTCGTTGTTGCCGCGCTTGGTGAGCGGTTGGTACTGGTGGTAGGCACCACCGGAGGCCAGTTGCGTTGCGGCCAGGTCGAGGATGCGCTGACGGGCACGGGCGGGCACCATGTGCACAAAGCCCAGCAGATCCTGGTTCGAGTCGCGGAAGCCGAGGCCGCGGCCAATGCCGGACTCAAAGAACGACGCCGAGCGCGACATGTTGAAAGTTGCCATGCATTGATACGCATTCCAGATATTCACCATGCGGTTGGTGTGGATGTCGGGGGTGTTCACCTGGAAGATACCAAGAACGCTTTCCCAGTACTGGCGCAGCCGCTCGAAGGCCTCATCGGCGGTCTTGCCGTCCAGGTACCTGGCGATCACCGGCTTGACAAGGCTCTTGTTGATGGTCTGCGAGCCGGGAGGATCGAATTTCCGGTCCCTGGGGTTCTCGTGATAACCGAGCACGAAGACGACTTGCTGCGTCTCGCCGGGCTCGAGAACGAGTCTGACCTGATGCGCGCCGATGGGTGACCAGCCATGGGCGACGGAGTTGGTCAATTGACCGGCTTCCACGGTTGCGGGCTTGTCCCAGCCGCGATAGGGGCCAAGAAAAGCCTCGCGCTGGGTGTCAAAGCCAGCGGTGGGGCGGGAACAGGCGAAGAAGGCGAAGTGATCGCGGCGCTCTCGGTACTCCGTCTTGTGATAAATGACACCGTCTTCGATCTCCACCTCGCCGATCGAGAAGTTGCGCTGGAAGTTGGTGGCGTCGTCCTGGGCATCCCACAGACAGAACTCGATACTGGCGAAGGATGAGAGGGTCGCTCTCGTCGCCCGGCGATTCGTGACCGTCAATTGCCAGATTTCCAGGTTTTCGTCGAGCGGCACGAAGTATCGAGTGTGCGCTTCGATGCCTTTAAAGCTGGAGCCGACCACGCTGTAGCCCATGCCGTGGCGGCACGTGTAGTCCTTCAGTTCATGCCGCGTGGGCTGCCATGACGGGGACCAGAACTCTTTCGAATCGTCATCGCGCAGATACACGTAGCGGCCGCCGCAATCCAAAGGCACGCTGTTGAGCCGGTAGCGCGTGAGGCGGCGCAGACGAGCGTCTCGATAAAACGAGTAGCCTCCGGCGGTATTCGAAATGATTCCGAAATATGCCTGGCAGCCCAGATAGTTGATCCATGGCAATGGGGTGTCCGGGCGTGTTATCACGTATTCGCGATTCAGGTCGTCGAAATATCCGAACTTCATGGTGAGGGTTTCCTCGAGGCAAATCAGCTGCCAGCTTGGTTCCCGGTAAAAAAGCAGATCAAACGTTTTTCCAGACGTATTTTACTTACTCTGGAGGGTGAACGGCGATTATACTTGATCGCGGCAGGTTCGCAAGAATTTTTGCGCGAGAAGAGTGAGACGCGTCACACGTTTGGGCTGGACCATTGCCTGAGTTCGGACAAAGGTGAGAGGATTCTCCGTTCTTCGTTCGTCTTGGGCCTTGCCGCGAGAGGAAACCGCAACATGGCAAATCTCTTGTTTTTGAGTTTCGTTCAAATACGATCTGGCAAGAAGTTGGCGATTTCAGATTTCGTTGCAGGACTTGGGGCCAGCGTTTCCCGCTCTCCTGGGGCCGAATGTGCCGGGCCGGCGATCAAACTGGACCGAGCGGGCTCTCCGCGCGACAGCCTCACGATCGCCCTGGCCTGGAGTGGTTGAACTTTGGCTTCGCAAGGCGGTTATACAACCAGTCGTCAGCGTCATGAACGCAGGCATTGAGCTTTCCGCATAGAGCTGGAAACGGCACTAACTTTAGATTCTTTGGAGATCCTATGCACCTTCACGTTGTGGATATCGCCATCATTGTGGCCTATCTGATGAGCACGGTGCTCATTGGCTATTGGGTTTCGCACCGCGCTTCGCACAGCATGCAGGCCTACTTCCTAGGCGGAAACAAGATGCCCTGGTACGTGCTGGGCATCTCGAATGCATCGGGCATGTTCGACATCAGCGGCACCATGCTGCTGGTTTACTGGATGTTCATCTACGGCTTGAAGAGCGTTTGGATACCTTGGCTCTGGCCGACCTTCAACCAGATTTTCCTGATGGTCTACCTCTCCGCATGGTTGCGACGTTCGAAAGTAATGACGGGCGCGGAGTGGATCAAGACCCGCTTTGGCACCGGACGTGGGGCGCAGTTGTCGCACCTGATCGTGGTGATCTATGCGTTTGTCAGCATCATCGGGTTCTTTACCTATGGCTTCAAGGGCATCGGCAAGTTTGCTGCCACGTTCCTGCCCTGGCATTTGTCGCCCAACGAGTATGCCCTGATCCTGATTTCTATCACCGCGATCTATGTGATCAAGGGCGGCATGATCAGCGTCGTGATTACCGAAGTGATGCAGTTTTTCATCCTGTCGATCGCATCGTTTGCCGTGGGCATAATTGCCATGCTCAAGGTAGCGCCGGGGACTCTACACAGAATGGTGCCCGCTGGGTGGGACCAGATCTTCTTCGGCTGGCACCTGAACCTGGATTGGTCCACGTTGCTTCCCTCAGCCGGCGGCAAGATTGCTCAGGACGGCTATGGTCTGTTCGGCTTCTTTGTCATGATGCTGTTCTTCAAGGGAGTGTTGGTCAGCGCCGCCGGACCTGCGCCCAACTACGATATGCAGCGCGTGCTCGCGGCCAAGAATCCGCGCGAAGCGTCGATGATGAGCGCCTGGGTGAACATCGTACTCACCTTTCCTCGTTACATTCTTATCGCCGGACTTACCGTGCTCGCCGTTGTGTTTTTCAGCGACAACCTCCGCGCCATGGGCCCCAACATGGACTTTGAGCTCGTGTTGCCCTACGCACTTGGACGCTTTGTTCCCGTCGGCCTATTGGGTTTTCTGATTGCCGGCTTGCTGGCTGCGTTCATGTCGAACTTTGCGTCCACGGTGAACGCGGCGCCGCCGTATTTCGTCAACGACATCTACAAGCGGTTCATAAACCCGAATGCCAAACCCAAGACCTATGTTCGCCTTAGTTATCTCAGCTCATTTGCGGTTATCGTGATCGGCGTTCTGTTCGGCTGGAACGTTACGTCGGTGAACTCGGTGGTGCTGTGGATCGTCTCCGGCCTGTGGGGCGGCTATACGGCTTCCAACGTTCTGAAGTGGTACTGGTGGCGTTTTAACGGGTACGGCTACTTCTGGGGCATGGTCACCGGCATTTCATCGGCGCTGCTGATGCCGAAGATTGTTGACAACATTCCGGCGGTACAGAGCTTCCTGGGCAGTCACGCCGTCAATCCGAATGTGTCGATTATCTTTCCGCTTGTACTGGCCATCTCGCTGATAGGCTGCTTCGCGGGCACGTTGCTGACGAAGCCGGAGCCGGACGAGGTGCTCATGGACTTTTATCGCCGCGTCCGGCCATGGGGTTTCTGGGGGCCGGTGCTGCAGAAAGTGCTGGCGGAGGACCCTGGCTTCAAGCCTAACAAGGACTTCCTGCGCGATATGTTCAATGTAGTGGTGGGCATTGCATGGCAGATAAGCCTGGTGGCGCTGCCGCTGTATATCGTGATCCAGGAATACCAGCGCGCCGCTACTACACTGGCGGTCATTCTGGGAACGTCGGCCATTCTAAAGTTCACATGGTACGACCATTTGGCCGTGCGCGAGTGTGAAACAGACAAAGCTGCCGCTGACGACAAGGGTGACGACAAGTAGACTAGTTTGGATCAGATTCGTTTGGGCGCGGCGCGCAGGGGATGCGGGGACCGCGCCAGACAGGCATTGGCGGATGTTTGGGGGTGCGCAACCAGAAAACCACCTATGGCATTGGAATCACCTTGCATAGGTTGCCAAGGGTGTTACAACAGAAGTGTATGGCCAAACGAGCAGAATCAGGGATCAAATCGCAGTCGGACCGACCTATCAGTCTGCGCACATTGGGCGAGTATCTGAACCTGTCGCCTGCCACCATTTCGCTGGTACTGAACAACGCTCCAGGGGTGCGTTCGATTCCGCAGGACACCAGGGACCGGGTAATTGAGGCGGCAGCCAAATTCGAATACCGGCCCAGCTTTTATGCACGGTCTCTGCGCAAGCGCCAGTCCTTCCTGATAGGTGTGCTGGTACCGGAATTGAACGACAGCTACACGGCGCAGGTGCTGTCCGGCGTGGAGGACGTCCTGATCGAGGAAGGGTATTTCTACCTGACCGCAAGCCATCGCCGCAAGCCGGACCTGATTGAGGAATACCCGCTCATGCTATTGGACCGGTCGGTTGAAGGGTTCATAGTGATCGACACTGTGCTGACACACGGCATGAAATTGCCGGCGGTGGCGGTGGCCGGGCATCGCAAGATTGAAGGCGTCACAAATGTGGCGCTTGACCAGCGGCGAGCGGCGGAGTTGACGCTGCGGCATTTGTACAAGTTAGGGCACCGGAAGATTGCCTTGATGCGCGGCGGCAGCCATAGTTCCGACGCCGACGACCGCTGGAAATTCCTGATGGCAGTTGCCGCGGAACTACGTTTGGAAGTGCTACCCGAATTGACCGTGCAATTGCTGTCGCGGGAAGCTTCACCGGAGTTGGGCTTTGGCCCCACCATGGAACTGCTCAACCGCGGCGTCTATTTCACCGCACTGGTCTGCTACGACGATGTCGCCGCCATCGGCGCCATGAGGGCCATCAGGGATTTTGGACTGCGAGTACCGGAAGATATCT
>Ga0181535_10000707_pt1 | contig 47912 bp, 40 predicted proteins | sample PEATcosm2014_Bin_44_FD_119774 | JGI IMG/M metagenome (GOLD analysis project Ga0181535, IMG submission 119774) | Peatland microbial communities from MTU Mesocosm Facility, Houghton, MI, USA - PEATcosm2014_Bin17_30_metaG | ecosystem: Environmental > Terrestrial > Soil > Wetlands > Peat | place... | reverse complement strand
CGCCGGGGGCCTGCACTGGGAAAGAAAGTGCGATTGCCAAATTCATCGGCGGCAGAGCCAGGAACGGTGCATGAGGATGTGCCGGATCGGGTGTGGGCACACCGTGATTCACGACTCTCGGTATGGGCGCAGGTTGCGCTTTCGCGGCACGAACACTGCTGCCGATGCCACCGGCCGGCCCGTACCTGGCTGTCTTGGCTTCGATGGCAAAGAGAAAGGCCAGCAGACAGAGGCTGAGGGCAAGCGGAGTGCGCCGGCGAGACAGGGAAGCGGCGAACGATCCGGACATAGCCGCAGTCTACCATGCAGCCGTGATCGAGAAGTTATTGCAGGACGCCGATTGCGATCTCGATGTTGATCTCAGGCAGCGATATGAGCGTGTTGTGAACCAGGCAACTGTGCACACAGCGCATCATGGCTTCGGTTTGCTCAGCGGTTAGTGAAACCGGGCTCGTGACCTGCACGCGGAAGTGGCCCAGTCTCGCCGGCTTGAGCAGCTTTTCCGCGGTCACTGAAACTTCGACTCCGCTTTGCGCCAGATTGCGCGTTCTTAAGTACTCCGCGGCATAAAACGCCGCGCAGGAGCCGAGCGACGCCAGCAACAGCTCGGGCGGCGTCATGCCTGAGTCCGCGCCGCCATTTTCCGCCGGCTGATCGCAGGTAATCTTGTGTGTCCGCGCCTGAATCTCGAACTTTACTCCATCAATTTGACAGACCCGTACTTGCATACAGCCCTCGCTTCCCATCCCAACTAAGCCACAGGGAGGGAGATTTGTTACAGGTTAGAAGGGCTTTTGATGAAAAGATGTGACGGCCGACGCACGACACTGCGCGATGGGGGTTGCAAAGAATAGGGCGAGCCGGCGCGAAAGTGACTCTCAGGCTCTAGTCGGCGGCGGTGGTTTCAGTCACCGTGGCGGCTACCATGGCGCGAATGGAATCGATCACCAGATCGGGCTCGTCAAGATGAATCCAATGCTCGCTGTTTCGGGCGAACACCTGGCGAGTGCTGTCGCCGATACGGTCGAGATGTTCCTGCGAGAGCGCCGTGGTATTGGCGGGCGTAAGCACGGTGACCGGGATTTCACGGATTGGCGGAAGTGCGTCCATCTCCGTCGCGGTGGCGGGGATGGCGACAATATGACTGCGAATTCCGGCATAGAATCCGGGGCGCGACCAGTGCGCGGCGACCGCGGGCCAAACCTTGCGCGGCATCTTTCTCACTTCGGTCTTGATTCGTGTCAGGACGTGGAGTTTGTGAGCGCCGGCAGCTCCGACAATGTGGTCTGAAACCTTGCTGGCGCGGCAGAACAACAAGCTGACCAGGAGGCGCGCGACGCCGGAGGACGCTACCGGCACGGCGAAGCGAATCAGCCGTCGGCCCAAATCGATTTGGGATTGTTTCGAGGGGTCGAATGGCGGCCATTGCTCGGAGCGCATGGGATCGATGAGGACGACGCCAGCGACCTCATCGGGATAGAGCAACGCGTAGCGGCGCATCACCAGGCCGCCAAACGAGTGCCCGACGAGTACGAATGGCGGCTTGAGCGCGGCGCCCTGGAGCATCTGATGCAATTCAGCAGCAATGTTGCCGGGGGTGCGGGCGGTGCGGCAACGGCTGCTCCAACCCAATCCGCAGCGATCATAGGAGGCGGTACGAGCGGAGTCTGCGATCGACTCCTGAATGTGGCACCAGTTGAGATGGGTGGCGCCGATGCCGGCTTCAAAGAGAACCGTGGGTTCGCCCGCCCCCAGCTCCAACAAATAAAGTTTGGCGCCGTTCCCGATCGTTACCCAGCGGCCCGAACCGGTGTAACGACGCCGGTCCCGCCACCCGCCGATCGATTGATACAGAAAGCCCGCGATAAGGAGCAGTGCGGCGATCGCGACGATCCAAAGGGCGGCGTGCATGAGTCTCCTAGAAGCGAGTGAGCGAGGCCGGGCTGAAATCGGCAACGGTGAGTTTTGCCTTGGCGCTGCCGCGCTCGAAGATGAGCAATGTCGATCCTTGCTGGCCGCGCGTTGTGACCTCGATCTGATGCGCGAACCAGTGGCCTTCTTCCTGGCGCACGCCGTACGATGTGAATTCTTTCACGGCTCCGGTTTCCTTGACGGTCTTTTCCACGTAAACAGGAAAGCCGATGCTGGGATCGATCCATGTTTTCACTTGCGCGTAGTGCGTTCGATCGGCAGGGCCGGGGGTGCTCTTGATGACATCGCAATCGCGCGCGCCAAATTTCGCCTGGCCCTCGGAGGTTTGTCCGGGCCAGAAGTACTGCTGCTCGAGGAGGTCCTCGTAGTTGAATCCCGGACCGAGCGGATGAGTGCTCCACTTCTCAAAAGGCAGGATATGGGCGGATGCTTCGCCGGGATGAGCGATTTGAATCGTGCTGACGCCACCGGAAACCATCTCTAAAAGGATATGCTCACGCAGGTCGGTGTGCGTCGACGACGGCTGCCCAAGATCGACAAACATGCGCAGCATGCCGGGAAACCAGTGCGTCTTGATGGTGACGGGATAGTTCACGCGCGCGCCAGACGCGTCGATCGCAACCAGATGGCCGGTGACGCGAAAGTCTGCGTTTTCAATCTGTTTGCGAGCCGTAGCGAAGAGATCGTTGACGTTTGCGGTCTGTGCATACAAGACCGGAACCAGCGCGGCGATCAAGATTGGAAGGCGGGCCGCAAGGCGGGTCGCAAACCGGGCCGCATGCCGGGCCCTCATGCCTCGATCCTTCCGTCGCGGATGCGAACGTGACGCGGAGCGCTCGCAGCGATCTCGTTTTCATGAGTCACGATCACCAGCGTCATGCCGCGCTGTTCGCGAATGCCGTGCAAAATCTCCATGATGTTCGCCGAGTTGACGCTGTCGAGGTTGCCGGTTGGCTCGTCGGCGAGCAGGATGGCCGGATCGTTGGCCAGGGCGCGCGCGATCGCCACGCGCTGCCGTTCGCCTGCGGAGAGCTCATTGGGAAAATGCTTCATGCGATCCTTGAGCCCCATCTCTTCAAGCAACGCCGACGCTCGCTCAACGCGATGGTTGGCGCGCCCGCTTATCGCGAGCATGGCCACCTGCACATTTTCAACAGCGCGCAGCGTGGGCAGCAGATGGAACGCCTGGAAGATGAATCCGACCTGGCTGGAACGATAGGTGTCCAGATTGACCACCGTTCCCAGACGCGATCCGCGGAAGAACACCTCGCCGCTCGAGGGGATATCGAGTCCGCCCAGCATATGCAGCAAAGTGGATTTGCCGCTTCCACTCGGACCGCTGATGGCGACGTACTCGCCGGCTTCGATCGTGATGTCCACGCCGCGCAGTGCCGCGACGCGACCATCGTCATAGCTCTTTACCAGCGCGCGCCCTTCGAGGATGGGGCTACTCATAGCGCAACGCCTCCACCGGCGAAAGCCGTGCGCCGCGCCATGCCGGGTACGCTCCAGCCACCAGCCCGGAGCCGATGGCGATGAGAAGCGACTCAAACAGATGAATTGGCGAAATGGACGTCGAAACCACACTCGCGGTCTGCGGCATGATCGAAAGAATGCGCAGAGCCGTGTATCCCAAAACGATGCCCAGCAAGCCGCCGGCGAAGCCCAAACCCGCGGCCTCGGTTAGAATGAGCAGAATTACGTGCCGACCCTTCCAGCCGAGCGCGCGCAAAATGCCGATTTCGCGCGTGCGCTCAAAGACCGACATGGCCATGGTGTTGGCAATGCCAACGATGCCGATGAACAGCGCAATGGACGAGGTGCCCCAGGCCACCGCGTGTGCGATGTCCACAATCTGGTTGTTGCCCGCGCGTTCCGCGGCAGCTTCGGCGCGTATGCCGGGCTGCAAGGCTTCAATTTCCTTCTGCGCCCGCGCGACGTAATTCGCATACGATTCGCCCGCCGGTGTGGGGCGAAGCCGCACATGAAATGCCGTCACTTTTCCTTCTCTGCTGGAGATGTTTTGCATCTGATCGAGCGGCATGATCACCGCTCCGGTTTCCAGCGCCGTGCCCCCGTGAAAAACGCCTGTAATTGTGAACGTCTCGCCCAAAATGGTGACGGTGTCGCCGACTTTCTTGCTCAGATTTTGCGCCAGCAGATCGCCCAGCACGACCTGCGGCTGGCCGGCGCTGAAGCGCCTTCCCGATGTGAATTGAAGCGAATCCATCTCGTAGGAATTGGCCGGCCATCCGTAAACCAGCGCATTCACGTCGGGCGTGAGATCGATCAGATTGAAGACCAGCGGCGCAACCGCTTCGACCTCGGGAAGCCTCTTGATTTTCTCGCCCAGCGACTCATCCAGCGAACTATTGAATAAGCTCGACTCGAGGACGGCGATGTCGGTGCCTGAGCTTTGGTACAGCCGCAACCATTCGTGTTCAAACGAGCGCGAGAACCCCACCAATGCCACAAATGCCCCTATCCCCATCGTAATCCCGCACAGGGTAAGGAGAGTTCTGAGGCGCCGGCGACGAAGGTTTTTCCAGGCGAATCCGGTGAACGATAGCTGCGAGGCCATAGCCTTGGAAGATTTCCTTATCGACACGGAGATTGAGGGGGTCCGTGAGCGCTAGTTTATCGGGCGCAGGGGCTTCTGTCCAACTTCGATTGTGCGCACGACCGCACTTCGAACATGCGAAGTCAACCGGCATTCGACAACCGCTGCGAGGATTCAAGCTGCGCGGGCGCGCGGTCAGGACGAGAAGAATCTGCGCAAGCCGGATCGCGACCATCGGCTACGGCGATGGGGCGCAAATCCCCCCTCGCGGGCGTCGAGCGCTGTTGCCGCAGCCGTTCAAAGCGATTTTGCGATGATCAGGTGGCAGGTTGCCGAGCCAGCGAAAGGGCCGGCGCACCTACTCGCGGTTAGCGTCCTCGCCCACCGCCGCCGGTGCCCTTGCGCGCCGTGTAGCAATCCCGGCAGTAGACCGGGCGATCGCCACGAGGCTCGAATGGAACGGTAGTAGGCTGGCCACAACCCGAACAAATCACAGGTGTTCCCTGTGAAGGAGCCGAACGGTGGCCGGATCCCCCCTGATCGGCCTTTTTTGCCTGTCGACAAGGCTTGCAACGCTTTGGGGTCGAGTATCCGCGTTCCTGAAAAAACTGCTGATCGGCAGAGCTGAAGGTGAATTCCTGCCCGCAGTCGCTGCACGTAATTTGCATATCTCCGGCCATAAGACTCCTTGTGAGGGGATTGTACAGCCCAAACCGTGTTTTTTTTGCAAGGAATCTTTTCGTTTGGCGAAAGTTAAGGCAAGAAGCGGCCTTCCGGCGGGCCAAGGAGCCGGGTCGCCCGGCCACGGTATAGTTCATTTTGGGAAGCAGCTTAGCGCGGCCGTCCCGACTGGATCGAGCTCGAAGAACGATGAAGAACGCACCCAATCCGGAGTTCGAGGCCGATTGCATTCGCCGCATTCTGGCCGGGGAGAGGCATCTTTTTCACGATTTGATTCGCCCCTGCGAGCGCCCTATCTTCTTTCTCTTAATGTCGATCCTGCGCAACGAGGCCGAGGCCGAAGACGCGGCGCAGGAGACTGTCCTGAAGATCTACCGCAACCTGCACCTGTTTCGCGGCGAGTCGCAGTTTCGCACCTGGACGCTTTCCATCGCGCGCAACGAGGGCCTGGGCCGCCTGCGCAAAGCCGAAACGCGGCGCGAGGACTCGCTGGACGCGCTCAGCGACGACCAGACCGGCGACTTTACGCCGGCCATCCTGACCAGTTGGCGCGAGGTTCCGAACCTGGCTCTGGAGCAAAAAGAGCTGGCGGCCCTGCTGCGGCAGGCAATTGACGGCCTGCCCGAGATTTACCGTAACGTCGTGCTGCTCAGGGACATCGAAGAGATGGACGTCCGTGAGACTGCCGCTGCGCTCGGCATCACCGAGGGAGCGGTCAAGGTTCGTCTTCACCGGGCGCGTGCGCTTTTGCAACGCAGCCTGGCGCCGCGGTTGAAAGGCTTTGCACCCAGGCGGGGAAAGCTGTTTGGGTTAGGAAGATGAGGATCGACTGCAAACACGTGTGGGAGCACATCTCCGCCTACATCGATGGCGAGGTGGACGTGGAGCTGCGCGCCGAGATCGACAAGCACCTTGAGACATGCGAGATTTGCTCCGCAGTGCTCGACTCCACGCGCAACGTCGTCGTGCTTTACGCGGACGGACGGGTCTTCGAGTTGCCCGCGGGATTCAGCGAGCGGCTGCACGAGCGGCTGGAAAGGGAAATGGAAGTGTCCGGTCCGTGAGCCTGGCCCTAAGGGCGTAGTTTGTGTCGATGCGCCCTTAAGAAATCTCAGAACGCTGACGCTCCGTGGTTCACGATCGGATGCGAATAGATTTCGAGGCCAACCAGGAGCAGCGTGGCGATGGCCAGAGCCACCTGCAGCCGCTCTGACCAGCGCTCCTTCTTTGTGAGTTGCGGTTTGCGCCATTGCGACTCGGGCCGCGCGCGAAGATGCCAGACCCATGCGAGCACGGCGAGGTTGACGACCGCACCAATGACCGCAATCGAAAGCATGGGAATGCGAATGGCATCGCGGTGAAACGACAGCAGTGGCGCGGCGATGCCGCTGGCGGCAAGGGCTGCAACGCCAATTCCCACGCGAATGCCGTTAATGGTGAGGATGGCCGTGCACAAGCTCTGTAGCAGCGCCATCACCATCGCTGTGCCCGACAGCGCTCCCAATCCTTTTGTGCTCTCCAAACGACCTCCCGAATACGCAGACGCGCAATTGAGCCCAAATCGAACAGGCTCGAGCCGCAACAAGGCTCAGACCGCCCAAGGGCTCAAACAGAGTAGCGCACCCGGCGTGAGCCCGCCAATGGTCGCGCGGCAACCAATCGCCCGCAGCAGCTGCCGGCAATAGGATGACAATTTCACGGGCCAGGTTACGCCGCGAAGTGATAAATTCATCTTGCCGCGCGGTTTTCCCTGTAACTTTTTCCCGCGCAGGCACTCCAAGGTTGCGTACCACCGAATTCTGCGGGGTGGACGAATTGACCATCCTGCCTTCCCCAACCCGCGGAGCCCATCCGCGCCAATCCCAAACGAGGTCAAAAAATCTATGAAAAACCAGCTCAACGCAGTGCTCCTTTCCGCCGCGCTCGCCGGCCTGGCCGGTGGCAGCGCCGTTGCCGCACACGCGGCATCGCAAACTTCCGTCAACTCAAACTCCGCCAAGGTCATGAAAGCCGGTTTGCGCTACAGCGGTTCGAACTACGACACCGCCAAGCACTCCTGCAAAGGCAAGAATGACTGTAAAGGCCAAGGCGGATGCAAATCTGGTGACAACGGATGCTCCGGCAAGAACAGCTGCAAGGGCAAGGGCGGCTGCGCAACCGACGGCTCCCCGATGCCAGGCCTCGCTTAAGAAACAGTTGTCAATCGTCAGTGATCAGTGGTCAGCGCCTGGCTCTTCCGGTTTTCAACGGGGTGCTCGCGTGCTTTCCACTTTTCACTGACGACTCATCTCTTTCCCCTCAAGATCTGACTTCTGACAACTGAGAACTGTTTTTCATGTCCGGCAATCGATTCAATGCGTTTCAAGACCACGGCGTCGGCATCGGCCTGCGCATCCCGCACTACGAGCACATCTTCTCCCGGAAACCGGTCGTCGACTGGTTTGAAATCATCTCGGAAAACTACATGTGCGATGCCGGTCGCCCGCTGGCCACGCTCGATCGCATCCTGGAACAATACAGAGTCGTTCAGCACGGCGTGTCGATGTACTTTGGCTCGGTGACCGCGCCCGATCCGGAGCACCTGAAGCGCCTCAAGACATTGGTCCGCCGCACCCGGACTCCCTGGCTCAGCGATCATCTTTGCTGGGGTTCGGTAGATGGCACGTACACCCACGACTTGTTGCCGCTGCCCTACACCTGGGAGGCGGTCGAACGCACGGTGGAGCGCGTGCGCATGGTGCAGGATTATCTCGAGATTCCAGTCGCCGTCGAGAACGTGAGCTCCTACGCCGCGTTCACCGGCTCCGAGATGACCGAGTGGGAGTTTTTGACGGAAGTGGTAGAGCGCGCCGATTGCGGAATTCTCTTCGACGTGAATAACGTCTACGTTTCCGCGATGAACCACGAATTCAATCCGCTGGACTACGTGAACGCAGTGCCCGCGCATCGCGTGGCGCAGATTCACATCGCGGGCCACTCAAAATATGAGAAGTACATTCTCGACACGCACGATCATCCGGTGATCGATCCTGTGTGGCAGCTTTATGCGCGCGCCATTGAGCGCTGCGGGCCTACGCCCACGCTGCTCGAGTGGGACGACCACATTCCCAGCTTCGACGAGGTGCATGCGGAAGCGAAGAAGGCCGAGCGCTTTCTGCATCCGCACGCACCCGAGCTTGCTGAGGCTGCGAAGTGAGCGCGCAGGCAAACGCCCCAGTGAACGATCGTCCGATGGATCTGGCCGCATTGCAGCGTGAGATGGCTGCCGCAGTGATGCGGCCGCTGACGCCGGAAGAGAACATGCGCAAGACTGCGCCCGACGGGCGACCGATGACCGAGGTCGCAGAGTCGTTTATCGCACCGAACTCGCGGCTCACGGCCTTCGAGCGCCTGGAAATCTACAACCGGCAGTATTGGTATCGCGTGCTGGGCGCTTTGGCGGAGGATTTTCCCGCGTTGCGGGCTGTGATTGGGAGCCGGCGGTTTGAGGCGCTCAGCATCGCGTATCTTGCCGAACATCCCAGCCGCTCGTTTACGCTGCGCAACCTCGGCTCAAAACTTCCCGCGTGGCTTGCTGCTCATCCGGAGCACACCGGCCGGCGTCATCGCCTTGCGCTGGACGTGGCCAAGTTGGAGTGGGCGTTTGTCGAAGCCTTTGACGCGGCGGAACTCGCGCCGCTGACGCAGCGGCAGATTGCAGCGCTTCAAGGGGAGTCGAAGCTCGGCTTGCAACCTTATCTGCAGCTGGTCGCGCTCCATTATCCCGCGGACGATCTGGTGATCGAATTGCATCGCCGGGAAAAACGCCAAACCAGCGAAGCGGGAGTCGCGCACGAGGATGAATCCGGCGCGCAAACTGCGGTGCCGAAGCTGCGGCCGCGCCCTATCTGGCTTGCCGTGCATCGCGTCGATCTGTCGGTGTACTATCGGCGAATCGGGCGCGAGGAATTTCAAACCCTTATTGCACTTCGTTCGGGTTCCACACTCGGCGAGGCTCTCGAGGCCGGATTCGCCGGTTCGCGCATTCCCGAGCACAAGCGCGCGGAGCACGTGCAGGAGTGGTTTGGCAATTGGGCTGAGTTGGGTTGGATTTGCCAGGGTTGAATTTGCAAAGTTGATCTGCACAGCTTAATTAATCCAAATCGATTTGGGCGGCCTGATCGCAAAGTTTCGCCGCGATGCAGGTCGCAATCGCAAGGAGTTTTATGTCAGCTCTTGTACGAACCGCAATCGTCGCATACGGCGGAATGCGCGCGCTTCTCAACAAGCTGCAGAGCCCGCTGCTGCTTGCTATCCGGCTCTACTGGGGCTGGCAATTCGCAACGGATGGCTGGGCGAAGCTGCATCATCTCGATCGCGTTGGTCAATTTTTTGCCAGCCTTAACCTTCCCATGCCGCACCAAACTGCTCTCTTTGTGTCGATTATTGAGTTTGTCGGCGGCATTCTGCTCGCCGTCGGCCTGGGCACACGGCTTGTCGCGCTGGTGCTCTTCGTCAATATGACCGTCGCCTTCTGGACGGCGGAAAAAGACGCCTTCCTCGGCGTTCTCTCCAATCCTGACAGGTTTCAGGGCGCCGACGCGTATAACTACTGGTTTGCCGCGCTCCTGATCATGATTCTGGGCCCGGGACTTTTTGCGCTCGATACGCCGATCGGCCTTCGCCTCTCGCCGCCGGTCAGGGCAGTGAAATCTGCGGTATCATCGATCCGGACAATCTTCAAGTAAAGATAGGCGTCAAGTAAGGTTCGGGTCCCATGCGCATTGTCTACCTGCTCACGTCGCTCGGCGTGGGCGGGGCAGAAAAGCAGGCGCTGGCTGTCGCAGAGCGGACGGCCAAGCGCGGTCACACGGTTGCAGTTTTAGTGCTGATGCCGCGCCTGCACGAAGAATGGCCCACGGCGATCCGCATCCTTCATCTCGACATACGCAAGACGCCAGCAAGCATGTTCAGGGGATTTATGCGGGGGCGCGCGTTTCTACGCGAGTTCCGGCCCGACCTGGTGCACAGCCACAGCTTTCACGCCAATATCTTTGCCCGCTTGCTTCGGCCGGTGTGCCCGGCTTTTGTTGCGCTCTCCACCGTGCACAACGTGTATGAGGGCCGATGGTGGCGCATGGTCGCCTATCGACTGACAGACGGATTGAGCCGGCGCACAGTCGCCGTAAGTCAGGCTGCAGCTGATCGCTTTATGCGCCTTGGCGCCGTGCCGCGTCGCAAGAGCTCGGTGATCCTCAACGGTATCGACGTTGATGAATTTGCTCCGGATCGAGAGAGCGGTGCGGGGATTCGGGCGGAACTCGGCATTTCTGAAGCAAAGGAAGAAGCCGAATTTGTATGGCTTGCAGTCGGCCGCCTCGCACCGGCTAAAGATTATCCGAATCTCCTGCGCGCCTTTGCTGAAGCGAGATCCTGGCGCGGCGATGCGCGTTTGTGGATCGCGGGCGACGCTGCGATCGGTCAGATCGCAATACTGCAGCAAATACGAAGCGAATTAGGAATCGGTGATTGCGTCCGTTGGCTCGGCCTGCGCCGCGATATCCCCGCGCTCCTGGACGCAGCCGACGCGTTTGTTTTGAGCTCCGCGTGGGAGGGCATGCCGCTTGCGGTGGGTGAGGCGATGGCCATGCAAAAAACCGTTGTCGCGACTGACGTGGGTGGCGTGCGCGAGCTGGTCGGCGACGCGGGCGTGGTGGTTCCAGCGAAGGATTCGTCCGCACTGGCGGAGGCGATGCTCGCGACCATGAAAGAGAGCAGAGAAGAGCTTGGAGCGCGCGGCCGCGCGGCGCGCAGGCGGATTGTCGATCACTTCAGCATGGATGCGACCGCGAACAAGTGGGAAGCGCTTTACGGTTCGTTGATTGCGGATCGTGAATCGTGAACGTTGTCGGCGATCGGTGGTCATGGAGCAGAGAACAGAGAGCAGGGAACAGGGAGCAAAGAGCAAAGAGCAGAGAACAGGGAACAGGGAACAGGGAACAGGGAACAGAGAATAGAGACCAACGGCAAATTCTATTCCCTAATCTCTGACCACTGACCCATGACCATTGTTCTCAAAACTGGAATGCTGCCTGGAAGAACACTCGCCGCGCTGCGGAGCTCGTCGAGAAGATTCCGCCGGCAAGTCCGCTTGATTTTCCGAACTGAGCGCCCGGGCCGTAATTCCCGGTGGCCGGATCGAGCGTGGGTTGAATGCCGCCCACCGGCTTGCCCAGGTCAATGTCGTTGAACAGGTTCAGGGCCTGGACATTGAAGTTCAGCGAGTACTTCTTCGCGTTCGAATTCGCGCCGCCACCGCCCAGGCCGCGAGGTCCGCCACCGCCACCGCCGCCGCCAAACGGGCCTCCGCCAAATCCGCCGCCGAAACCTCCACCACCGCCGCCGCCCCCGCCGCGACCACTCTGAGGCGGTCCGCCGGGCGATTCCACTTTCGGCCCGATCCCGAAGGTCCGACCGACGCGCAGATTCACCGCGATTGAAGACGGGCTATTGCCCAGCGAGATGGGAACCAGCTTCTCGCCGCTTTGCGGAACCACATCCAGGGGCCCAAAGCTGGTGAGCACGACATCGCTTGGGCTCGATGGCGCGGTCGCGTATGCAGGGCGGTCGTTGAAAAAACTGTCGCCGGTCAAATCGTACGGCGAAGTGACGTTATACGGCTGTCCGGCTTGAAAGACAAGAAACGGATTAAAGGTGATGGCCCACGGTGCGGTGTAGTTGCCCATCAGGAACAACCACTGCGGCCGGATAAACGAGGCACGCCCGTAATCCTGTCTCAGGTCGTTGGAGTTCGATGGGTTTGATCCGCCGCCGCCGTCGGAGTTGGCCCAGCTGCCCGCATAGAACCCCGTCAGGCTGAGCTTTGGCGAAAAGCGAGCGTTCACGTTCACAATCAACTGATTCTCATTGAAGACCGCCTCGGGGAAGTATTGCTTGACGATGCCCAATGATGGATCGGGGCGCGTACCGGTCAAGGTCGCGCTTCCATATTGAAACGTTCCGGGCAGATACGCGTTCGAGTCGCGCACCACAAGTTGGTGGAAGCCGGATGAGTGCATGTAGGTGAACGTGACCGTCGCCGCCTTGGTTACTTGCCGCTCCAGGCTTACGCCGAGCTGTTCCATGTAGGGCGAGCGATAGGTCGACGAGCGCGAGTAGATCTCCGGAGTCGTCGCGGTGCCCGTGCCGCAGGAGGACAAGCCGCCGCTGATCATGCTCAGGCTTGTGCCGTTGAAGCAGTTCGGATTGGCGATTGAGGTTTGCGTCTGGCTTTCTGCGGTGCCATTCAGCTCCTCCAGATTCATCAGGCTACCGACAGTAAACCGGTCGTAAAAGAATCCGAAGCCGCCGCGCAGCACGGTCTTGGGCACGGCGCCCTTCTTGTGCCCGTCGAGAGCATAGGCAAAGGCCACGCGCGGTGCCCAATCGTCGTGGTCGGCAATGTGGTTTTGCCCTTCCCAGCGCAACCCGCCGGAGAGCGTGAGCAGTTTGTTCACTGTCCAGTCGTCCTGGTAATAGAGCGCGGCATTGAACACGTTTCCCTTGAAGGCAAATGGGCCCATCGTATAAGTCAGCTTGGTTGGAACGCATCCACCCGTTTGTGTTGCAGGGCAGGCCGCAGCGATGTCCGCGATGGTCTCTCCGGCTTCCACGCCGTTCCAGGTGTCCACAAAGGCCGTGACCGACGGGAAGGTGAAACTGCCGTTGAAGTTTCCGTCCGTCGAAACCGCGTTCCGGTCGTCGCGGAGCCAGGCGCCGATCTTGATCGCCTGCTTGCCGGCGCTGAGCGTGATGAAATTTTGCAGCTCAAGGTGATCGGAGTGCGTGCGGGACGACTGGCTTCCGTTGCCGCCGCCTGAAAACGAGCTGGGCACGCCGAAGCTGGGCGCGGTGCTCACGGGCACGGACGAGGAGTTGGCCCGGTTGTATTCGAAGCGCGTCTCATTGACGATGCGGTCGCTGATCACCTGCGTGTCGTCCAGTTGAACGTCGTTTTCAGTGGAGTCGGCGGTGCTTGACGTTGTGGGAAGCGACGTCTGGCCGAGCGAGCCGCTTACGTTGTTGCGCTCGTATTGGTAGCGCATCGTGAGCGTGTTCTTCTGGCCCAGTTGCAGGTCGACGCGCGGCGAAACCGCCAAGTGGTTCGTCGGGCTGAAGAGGCTGCCCGCAACCGTGCCTGAGCTGACCGACCAGGTGTTTGCCGCCGCGTCGTATACCGGTCCGTCGGTAATCGAGTACACATTGTCGGTTTGCGTGTTCCGCTGCTCCACGCTGACGAAGTACGACGCCCATTTTGAGAAGGGGCCGCTTAGCGTGCCGTTGTACTGGAAGCTGTAGTAGGAAGGCAGATTGGCGGTGAATGGGTTACCGGTGTTGAAGACGTTGTCGTTTCCCTGGCTATAAACTCGCCCGTGCAGCTTGTCGGATCCCGGCTTGGTGAGAATCTCGATGCGCCCGTAGCCAATCTTGTCGAACTCGGCCGAAAACGGATTTTGATTGATGCGAATTTCGCGGATGGCGGACTTGGGCGGCAATTGCCCGCCAGTGAATCCGTCAATGTAAATCTGTCCTCCGTTGGGGCCTGCTGAAGGGCCGGCCAGAGCCGTCAATTCGCTGGACAACTCGTCGGGATCGTCGGACAGAGCATCGAGGTCGCTGCCTTTGAGCACGATCGAGTTGGAATTGGCGCCGGCCTCGGTGCTGACCGTTGGCCCGCCTTCATCGGTGACCACGACCTGTTGCTGGGCGGCTTCGATCGCCATCTTTATGTCGATGTTCTTGGTTTGGCCGGCGCTCAGCGGAATGGGCGCGGAGACGAATGGCGCGAAGCCCGAGAAGCTGGCCTCGATCACATAACTCCCTGCCGCGAGCCCGCGAACCTGGTAGCCTCCGGCGGCGTCGGCGGTCGCGCTGCCCACATTGTTGCCGGCGGCGGTTGTCACCGTCACCTGCGCGCCGGGAATCAGCGCGCCCGTTGGGTCGAGGATGTGGCCGTGCAATGTTCCGGTTGGCGCTGGCCCAACTTGCGCTGCGGATGCCGGTGCCGGCGGCGTGACAGGAGAAGCCGGCGTCGTTTGCGGTGCGGCAGCACCTGCAGGATTCGCCACGGGCGGCGATGCAGGCGCGCCTTGTGTTGGAGCAGGCTGACCAGGCGCTGCTTGATTTGCCGGAGGCTGATTCGCCGGAGCTTGACCTGCCGCCGATTGAGCCGCTTGCGCTGCCGGAGATGGATTGGCGGGCGTCGTTTGCGCCCGCGTTGCTGCGCCAGCAAACGCCAGCGCCAAGGCAAATAAGAAAGCGATCGACCAGTGCGATTTTGAATGCAAGATTCCCTCACTTGAGGATGATTGAAAAACTGATGGAATTACTGGGCGCCCGCCTCGGAATCTCCCGAACTCAGGCTCCAACTGGAGAGCAGGTCCTGCGCTTGCGGTGCTTCGAGAAGCGGTTCCACTCCGGCCAAAAGCTTCACCGCGCTCACGCCCGACGCATCTTCGGTGGCCACGATCATCACCGCTTCGCCTTTCTGTAAACTGGCAAGCTGAATCTCCGGCGCTCGCTCCAGCACGGTTTCGAAGTCCATTCTCGATGCGCCGCCTCCGCCGCCCTGGCTAAAGGTGTGCTGCGCGCCTCCGCCTGCTGCGCCGCTGCCCGCGGCCCCTCCGCCCGGAGCGCCTGCACCTGCGCCGCCCGATCCGCCCTTGAGCCGCGCGGCCAGTATCGCGGCCATCGTGTCTGGAAGGCGCCGCAGTTGCGCATCGGCCGTGAACCGAATCGTCACCGGCTTCTTTGTGGCCAGATCCTTCACGGTCAGCGTGGAGGCGGTGGAGTCAGTGGAGAGAATCGTTCCTGCGATCGAGAGGAAGCTGCCGGAAACGATGCCGTCCGCCGCAATCGCGGAGCCGTCGGCGTTCTTCGTCCCGCGCGCCCACAACTGATCGCCGGGCTTGATGGCAGCGATCGGCGCGGGCATTGCTTGATCGAATCGCACCGAGCCGGGAGCGTAGCGCTTGAGCACCGTGGAACTGGTGGTATTCACGGTGACCTCCTTCGTTTGGGCTCCCACGCGCACGTTCACTTGAATGACGCCTGCGGCGGCATCGACGCTCTTTACCAGGCCATGCACTCCCTGGTTCCACTGCTCCGCTTCGGTCTGCTGCTTTTGGGCCACGTCGGACTGCTTGATGGCGATGATGCGCAAGGCCTGCGGCGTTGCTCCCGCTGCGTTGGGGTCGAGCGTCACCAGCACGCGATCGCCTGTTGCAATGCTCGCGAAATCGAGGACCTCGGCCTTGCTCAGGTCGGTCTGTCCCGGCGCGATGCGCTTCAGCTGCGCGGTTGCAGGAACCTCAACCGTGTTCACCTGTCCGGCGTCGGTCTTCACGGTCAGGGTGTCGCCGCTAATGGCCGTGACCGTGCCCAGGTAGCGAACGACTTGCGTTTGCGAGGGCGGTGTTTGCGCCTGCGCCATGGGCGCGGCTGCGGCAACGAGCGCCGCCAGCGCCACAAGGCTGGTCACGCGCATCTTCGTTCCAAATCGCATAAGTTCTTGCTCCTCAACGTTTGAGCGCCGGCGGTGAAGAAACACACCCGCACTCTTTTCCTAGACGAATGACCTCGGCAAAAGGTTGAAACGGCGTCCCAAAAGCAGAGATCAGGGATCAGTGAACAGTGCTCAGCAAATACAGGTTGACGCCGGTTCCCGCACCTGGACCCTCGTCCCTGATCCCTGACCACTCTCCTATTTCCAGGTTCCCAGCATGCGCCGGACGAGCACCAACTCGCCCAGATGGTAGGCGTTGTGATCGGCCACGAGCAGCGCCTCGCGCAGAACAGTTTGCCCGCTTCCGTGCGGAATGCGCGCGAACAAATCGGTCGCCGGATTCGCGACCAGATCGCAGGTCGCCTTCAGATCGCGGCGAAAAGCGCGCACGCTTTTATCCCAGGCTTTTTCATCGGGCGGCGCGGTCGTGGCCGGCCAGTAGCCACCGGGCCATGCGGGCGATTGGTGGCCGGGATTGCGCGAGAACTCCAGAATGTCCCATTGCGCGATGCGCAGGTGCTCCAGAATCTCCCACGGCGAGTGCGCGGCGCCCCTGGGCCGCTTGCCGCGCAGCGGGGTTGGAAGGTTGCGGACCGCCGTATCGAATTCCGCGTGCGCGTGGCCGCCGTTGAGCAGTTCGAGCAGGTGATGTCTCAGACCCGCATCGCGGTCTCGCGGCGCGGAGATTTTCTTCGTTGGCATTTGGATTCTCCCGGCGCGGAGCGGATTCGAAACGACCTCTCCGCACAAGAGGCCGCACCTTCCAAAGGATTCGTTTACGCCTGCGGCCGATGCAACAATTCTCGTGCGCAGCTCGAAGCCCTTAGCCTGTAGCTAAAGGTCGGACCTTCTGGCTACCGGCTACTGGCTAAAATCGCTCGCTGCGCTGCAAAGATCTCCCTCAATCCCGCCTCCGCCAGATCGAGCAGGCCGTTCAATTGCGCCCGCGAGAAGCTACCCTTTTCGGCTGTGGCTTGTGTCTCGACCAGCCCGCCATCGGCTGTCATCACCACGTTCATGTCCACCTCGGCCTGCGCGTCTTCTTCGTAACAAAGATCGAGCAGCGCCTCGCCCCCGACGAATCCCACCGACGTCGCGGCCACCAGTTGCTTCAGCGGCGAACTCTTAAGCGTTCCCGCCTTGACAAGCGCTTCGAGCGCCAGCGCCAGCGCCACCGCCGCGCCCGTGATCGCCGCCGTGCGCGTGCCGCCGTCGGCCTGAATCACGTCGCAGTCGAGGATGATGGTTCGTTCGCCCAGGGCCTGCATGTCGACGACGGAGCGCAGGCTCCGACCAATCAGCCGCTGAATCTCGTGCGTGCGGCCGCCGATCTTGCCGCGCTCGCTCTCGCGCGGGGTCCGCGTGACGGTAGACCGGGGCAGCATCGCGTACTCCGCCGTCACCCAGCCCCGCCCGGAGTTTCTGAGCCAGCCCGGAACACCTTGTTCAATCGTCGCGTTGGTGAGTACCCGCGTGTTGCCGAGGGAGATCAGGACCGAGCCCTCGGCGGTCTGCACAAAGCCGGGTGTGAGCGTGAGCGGACGAAGCTGGGCGCGGTCTCTGCCGCCGGGACGAAGGGAGATTCCGTTTGCGGGCCTCACTGCGCTCTCTGTTGCATTTCCCGTTGGGTTCATAGACGGATTGTAAGGGAGCGACGCCGAAAGGGGGACAGCGCGGGAACCCCGTTCCGCAATGGGAATCCTGGAGATCCAAGTGCCGGATGAGGAATCTTCCCGTAACAGGCTGATAGGACTGCTCTTTTGCGCGGGTACGTGAAGGTGTCTGTTCCATTTCGGAACCATCGCCCGGCGCGCATCCCAGCCCTAATGTCCCCATTCGAAGGCTTATCCCATCCATGATCAGGAGCTTAGGAAACGAGTCCCTGTTTGGCACGCAACGTGTATGAAAACAGGACAAAGCCCAACGCCCAAAGCAGAAATGGGAAGTGGGGCACGGCAGCCGAGAACAGAAGCCGCACAGAGCTGAGAACTGAGAACGAGGACTGAGAGCTGAAAGCCGAGAGCTGAGAACTGAGGAACCTATGCAACAGACGCAGGCATTGAAGGGTACGGCGAGAAAACAGGAAAATGCGGGGCGCAAGGACTCCGGTTTGGACAAGCATTTTGGTCTTGAGTCGAAGGCAATCCGCCTGAACGGCAGACAGAACGGCCCCGTAAGCACGGCTCCGACTCCTGACCGCAAGCGCGTCGAGACGGTTGTCGAGACTCTAGCCACCCTGCAGAGCCGGGGCGAGACCCTGGCCGAGGTGGCGCACGACGCGCGCAACATGGTCACGGCGCTCGGACTCTACTGCGATCTTCTCGAAGAGCCGGGAGTTCTGGCCACTCCTTTCCTGCACTATGGGCACGAGCTACGGCTGGTGGCGGCCGCAAGCCGCCGCCTGGTCGAAAGGATCGTCACGATCGATGCGCAGAATGGGGCGCAGAATGGGGCGCAAACCGGCGTCCAAAACGGTGCTCAGAGGGGCGAGCAAAATGGAGCGGAACAGGCCACGCAAATCCATGCGCAGAGCCCGTCCAGAGGGGACGCGACGCCGGTTGACCTTGCGCCAACGGGATCGGGACCGGCGCAGCTGGAATTGGAACGGGACGGGGCCGCTATGCCCGGTCGCGACTCCCGTGCAACCCCCGCCGAGAATTTAAACCGACGATGGGATCTACTGCCGGCCGTGCCGATTGCGAACCTGGCCGCCGAACTGCTCGTCAACCGCAATCTGCTGGCGGCGCTGGCCGGGCCGTCCATTGCGCTCACCGTCCACGCCGAGGGCGGCGCGCGGCCTGTGCGGCTAACAGGCGAGGACCTGACGCGGGTCATGGTCAATCTGGTGAAGAACTCGTCCGAGGCCATGCCCACGGGCGGGCGCATTCACATCGGACTGCGCGAGCAGCCGGCTGCGCAGGGCGCCGCGGCCTGTCTTCTGCTCACTGTCGAAGACAACGGGCCGGGCATTCCGCCGGAGGCCATCGAGACCATCTTTGCCTCGGGCTACACCTCGCATGGCATGAGCGAAGGGCAGAGCGAAGGATCATATGGCAACTGGACCCTCAGCCACCGCGGCCTGGGGCTCACGATCACACGCTCCATCGTGGAGGGGGCGGGCGGGCGCATCACAGCCGGCAACCGGGAGCAGGGCGGAGCACGCTTTTCGATCGAGCTGCCGCTGCGCAAGACGAGCTGACGTTTTTTAGCAGCCGTGGTTGTCGGGCAACAGGGCTCTCGCCGCAGACCTTCAAAGGGCGGACCGGCAAAAGGGCGCTAAAGGCTAGTGGCTAATAGGCGTGATGAAGGTTTTTCCGGAAACATATGAAAGGCGCATACAATGCTGGATACAGTCTTCAACACACAAGAGATGGAGTTCATTCCTCAACTTGCCTCGCCGGCGATCCGCCTGCACCTGCTGGTAGTGGACGCGGACGCGGCGGTGCGCTCGGCCTGCGCCGAGATCGCCGCGAGTCTGGGATACGCGGTCGACAGCACCGGTGACCTGGGCCAGGCGCGCGGACTGCTGCGCGGCCACATCGCCGACATTCTGCTGGTCAATCTGCCGTCCGGTTCCAATGAGGGACTGGAGCTGGTTTCCGAAGTCAAGCTGCTCTACCCCGACACATCCGTGATCGCCATGACGGCCACGGGCTCGGTGAACGCTGCCGTCGAGGCCATGCGCTGCGGCGCATCCGACTACCTGACCAAGCCCTTCGCCATGGACGAGCTCTCGACCGTGCTCGATCGCGCCGCGCAGAGCCACATGACCGACACCGCGACGCGCCAGTTGCGCGAGCGGCTGCGCTTGTCAGAGGGATTGGGTTCCATGATCGGCCGCTCGCCGGAGATGGAGAAGATCTACCGCATCCTCTCCAAAGTCGCTCAGAGCACGCACCCGGTTCTGATTCTGGGCGAGAGCGGCACAGGCAAGGAGCTCGTGGCGCGCACCATCCATGCCTACGGCCCCAACTCGCAGAAGCCCTTTCTGCCCGTGGACTGCGGGTCGCTTGTGCCGACACTCATCGAGAGCGAACTCTTCGGTTATGTCAAGGGCGCCTTCACCGGGGCCAATCGATCGAAAGACGGGCTGCTCGTCTCGGCCGAAGGAGGCACCGTCTTCCTCGACGAGATCGGCGAACTCTCGCTCGACCTGCAGGCCAAGCTGCTGCGCGCGCTCCAGGAAAAAGAGGTCCGGCCGGTCGGAGCCACGCACCGCATACCGATCAAGGCGCGCATCGTCGCCGCCACCAATCGCGATCTCGCCGCTATGGTCGAGAAGGGCAGTTTCCGCAAGGATCTGTTCTACCGGCTCAACGTGGTCAACCTCCGGCTGCCATCGCTCCGCGATCGCCGCGAGGACATTCCGCTGCTCGCCGCGCATTTTCTCGACCGCATCAGTCGCGAGCACAACCGCAAGTTCACGCTCAGCGACGAGGCGCTGCGCACCATGATGCGCCACGACTGGCCGGGCAACGTGCGGGAGCTGGAAAATTCTCTCGAGCGCGCCACCGCGCTCTCCTCCGGCCCGGTGCTGCACCTGGGCGACCTGCCCACGCAGTTGCAGCAGCAGGGGCTCCAGGAGAACCACGACGCGCGCCACTCGGGCGCGGACGATGAGACCGGAGCGGAGGCCGTACCCGGCGTCAAGGCGCTGGCCGACCTCGAGCGCGAGGCCATCCTGGGCGCCATCCGCACCCTCAACGGCGACAAACTGCAGGCGGCGAAGCTGCTGGGCATCGGCAAGACCACGCTCTACCGCAAGCTCAAGGAGTACGGCATCGCCGACCCGCTGCAGGGAGACTGAGGGGCTGCTCTTCGCCATTCGCTTTTCCGCTGCCCGATCGGCCTTCGTGCCTGACTCGGCGCACTGCGGATCACCGCGCAACGGGATTTCAAAATCGCAACGGCTCAAGGCCGCGAGCAAGAAGCTAATCACTAAGAGCTAGAAGCCAAAAGCTAGGAACAAGAAGCTACGAGCCGCGGGCTACGAGCTACAAGCCGAATCAAGGAGATCGAGATGAGCATCCTTTTGGTGACCGGAATCGAAGGCGCTCGCAACTGTGCCGATCAAGTCGGCGCGCGACTGGGAATGGAAGTTGAAGTGGCCGAAGGCCGCCGCGACGCGCTGGCCGCGCTGCGCAAACGCGAATTTCTGGCCCTGGTGATTGACGAGACCCTCGCAGAGTGTGACCCGGCAGCCGCCGACCGCATCTGCGAGCAGGCCGGCATGGCCATTCCGCTGCAGATCAACTTCGCCGTCTCGGGGGCGGCCCGTCTCATCCGCGAGATTCGCTCGGCGCTGCATCGGCGCGAGCGCGAGCAGGCGGTGGCACGCCGCGCCGCTGCGGCGGCCATCGAAGCCGAGCTTAAGTCCACGATTGCGGGACTGCTGCTGCACTCGCAACTGGCCTTGAGCGGCAGCGAAATCCCGGCGCCGGTGGCCGACCGCCTGCGCATGGTGGCCGACCTGGCCGGCAGCCTGCGCCAGCAGCTTAGCGTTCCGCTTGCCGCCCGCGCCGCCGCTGCCGGCTGAGCATTGCGAACTGACGTGTGCCTGGCAGGTACGGGCCGCCGAGCCGCGAAGCGCCGCGGATCGGCGGGCCCGCCCATGCACGGGCGCGATAGCAGCGAATGAACGCACCGGCAAAGCGCACCTTCGGGCCCGCAAGGCGTTCTTTCGAGCCGGCAATCCGCCGCGATTCTCAAGGCTGTTGCACGCCTCGAGTTTTTTCACGCGCACATGAACTTTTGCATCTCTTTGCGATGAGGTCGCTGGTAACCGCCGGCTGCTTCATCGCTCTTTTCATTTGCGCCGCATCCCCAATCAAGTCCGCCCGTTCTCGTTTACAACCGGCTTTCGTTGCATCTGGCTCCTCTTGCATCAGGCCCATTTGTCGGTGGGCGAAATCTCTGCCATTTACAGACGCCACGCGGCATCGAATACCCTAGAAGGGCCGAAGCTAAGAGAGGCGAACTTCGAGGAGCATCCATGACCGTCATCCGCCAGGAAGATTTCATCGCGAGCGTTGCGGGCGCGTTACAGTACATCAGCTACTACCATCCGGTGGATTACATCCGCTCGCTCGCCCAAGCCTATGAACGGGAACAGTCGCCTGCGGCGCGCGACGCCATGGCGCAGATTCTCATCAACAGCCGCATGTGTGCCGAGGGCCACCGTCCGGTCTGCCAGGACACCGGCATTGTGAACGCCTTCGTCAAGCTGGGCATGGATGTGCGCTTCGAGCCGGGCAATCTTGACTTGCAACAAATGATCGACGCCGGCGTCCGCCGCGCCTATCTCGATCCTGACAACAAGCTGCGCGCCAGTCTGCAGGCCGACCCCGCCGGCAAGCGCATCAACACCAAAGACAACACGCCGGCCGCGGTTTTTGTCGAAGTCGTGCGCGGCTCGACCGTCGAAGTCACTGTCGCGGCCAAGGGTGGTGGGTCTGAAGCAAAAGCCAAATTCGTCATGCTCAATCCCAACGATTCGGTTGTCGACTGGGTTTTAAAAACCGTGCCCACGATGGGCGCGGGTTGGTGCCCGCCGGGAATCCTGGGTATTGGTATTGGCGGTACGGCGGAGAAGGCCATGCTGCTGGCCAAGCAATCACTCATGGACCCCATCGACATTCAGGAACTCATCGCCCGCGGCCCGACGACCACCGCTGAAAAACTTCGCGTCGAGCTCTACGACAAAGTGAATCGCCTCGGCATCGGCGCGCAGGGACTGGGCGGCCTGACGACCGTGCTCGACGTGAAGGTGGTCGACACGCCGGCCCACGCAGCCAACCTGCCGGTGGCGATGATTCCCAACTGCGCCGCCACGCGCCACGCGACCATCGTTCTCGACGGCTCCGGCCCGGTCTTTCTCGATCCTCCACCGCTCGACGCGTGGCCGAAGCTGACCTATGACGTGTCGAGTGCGCGCCGCGTGAACCTCGACACGGTCACGCGCGCGGAGGCAGACACATGGAAACCGGGCGAAGTACTTCTGCTCAACGGGAAACTGCTCACCGGCCGCGATGCTGCGCACAAGCGCATGAGCGACATGTTGAATAGAGGCGAAAAACTGCCTGTCGACCTCAAGGGCCGCTTCATCTATTACGTCGGGCCTGTCGATCCAGTGCGCGGCGAAGTCGTCGGCCCCGCCGGACCCACCACGGCCACGCGCATGGACAAGTACACGCGCCAGATGCTCTCTGAAACCGGGCTGCTCGGCATGGTGGGCAAGGCCGAGCGCGGGCCAGAAGCGATTGCGGCCATCCGCGAGTTCGGCGCGGTCTACTTGATGGCCGTCGGCGGTGCTGCGTACCTTGTCTCCAAAGCCATTCGTGGCTCGCGTCTGCTGGCCTTCGAAGACCTCGGCATGGAAGCCATCTACGAGTTTGACGTGAAGGACATGCCTGTCACCGTGGCCGTCGATTCAAAGGGAACCAGCGTGCACCAGACTGGCCCCGCCGAGTGGCAGCAGCGCATCGCCGGGATTCCGATTCTGCAATAAGCCCGCAGGGGCCCAGCCTCGCGCTCATTCGTTTTTCAAGATTGAGACTGCACGCACCATGTTAGGCAACGCCTCGTGCCAAGTAAGCTGCTACGCTGCAAGAACTGTGAATCGGCTCATTCTTTTTGCGCTCTGTGCTGCGTTCTCTGTCGCCGGTGCCTCTGGACAATCATCCGGTTGGCAGCCGTCGCCGGGACACACGCAGATTCCGATATGGCCCGGTGCAGCGCCCGATTCGCAGCCCGCGAGCGGGCCGGAGACGGTGACCACCGATCCGAAAGACCTGATCGGCGGGCGCACAGTCACCGCCATCAGCAACGTGACGACGCCGACCATGACGGTCTATACGCCAACGGGCTCAAATACTGGCGCAGTAGTTGTGGTCTTTCCCGGCGGCGGCTACCAGATTCTCGCCATCGATCTGGAGGGCACCGAGGTCTGCGACTGGCTCACGCAAGAAGGAATCACGTGCGTCGTGCTCAAATACCGCGTAACCGACTTCGGGCCCTATCCGAAGTCAGGCCCCTATCCGGAGTCGCCGATGGCGCTTGAAGACGCGCAGCGCGCGTTAAGGCTGGTGCGCTTTCACGCAGCGGAGTGGCACCTTGATCCGCACAAGATCGGAGTCCTCGGGTTCTCGGCCGGCGGACATCTTTCGGTCGCGATGAGCGTTTACTTTGACGAGCGTTTGTATCAGGCGGTCGATGCGGCCGACCAGCTCAGTTGCCGCCCCGACTTTGCCGTGGCTATTTATCCGGGACATCTGTCGCGGGCTGCGGCGGAGTACGATGCCGCGTTTGGCGCGAAGAAATTGGTACTTCCTCCGCCCGATCCGCTTGCGACCGCAGACGAAAATCTTGGCCTGAATCCCGACATAGCCGTTACCAGCCAGACGCCGCCCACGTTTTTGTTGCAGGCAGAAGATGACCACATCGACAGCGTGTACGACTCGCTGTCCTATTACATTGCGCTCAAGAAAGCCGGGGTTCCGGCGGAGATGCATTTGTACGCCCAGGGCAACCACGCGTTCGGACTGCGGCCGACGAAGTTTCCCATCACCGCATGGCCGCAATTGGTGAAGACGTGGCTTGGAACCATCGGCATGATTTCACAGTCGTCGCCCGCCGGTTCGGGTTCTAACCAGGTTCACCAACTCCGCTAACGCCGCTGCCTTTTCACGCGTGCGTCAGATACCCCATCCCATCCAGCACGCCGCGCATGAACGCAAAGCTTTCGATCACGCCGGGCATAGGGTCGTCGGGGTGAATCTCGTATTCGAGATCGATGAAGCCCTGGTAGCCGATCTTGATCAGAGCCTCGAACATCTCGCGGAAGGGAAGGGTGCCCTCGCCGACGGGAACCTGGCTCTCCCTGCTCGTGAAGCTGGTCAGGTCCTTCACGTGCATGTCGTAGAGCCTCGGCCCTACGGCGTGAATCGCTTCTACAAGGTTCGTACCAGCGCGCGCGGCGTGGCCCACGTCGATGCAGCAGCCGATGCGCGGGTCCATATGCTTGACCACTTTCAGCACATCGAACGGCGAAGGGTAGAGCTTGTCTTCCGGGCCGTGATTGTGGATCGCAATGCGAATGTCGTATTCTCGGACAAACTTCTCGATCCGCGGCAGAGTCGCCGGCGCGGGATCGCCCGCCACGATCACGCGAATGCCCGCGCGCTTGGCGTACTCGAACTTCGAGCGAATGTCGTCGTCGTCCTTGGGGAAGGCAATCGTTCCGGCGGCGTGGAGCTTGATGCCAGCGGCAGCGTAGTCGGCCAGAGCCTGCGCCTCGAGCGCGGGATCCATCGGAAGATGGTCCTTCACGTCTTTGCAATTCAGAGCAGCGAGGTTGAGCTGCTTCATGAAGCCGATCAGTTCGGCGCGCGTGAAGTTGCGAAACGTGTAACTGGCTAGGCCGAGGCTGAGCGGCGAAAACTTACCCGATGCCGGAATCGCTTCCGCGCTTGCCTGCGCAACGCCCATCAGTGCGGGAACAACTCCTGTTGCAGCAAAGCCGGCGGCAACCGCACCCGACTGCACAAATTGACGACGAGAAAAAGTGTTTTTCATAGCGAATGTTCTTCTTTCATCGGCCCGCCTCGGCCGTCAATTCACAACCTGCAATCTGGCGCTGGCCACTGACAACTGAAACCTGATCCGTGAAACCTGAAACCTTCTCTATTGTTTGCCCCACCGGTAGATCAATCCCGCGGTGAACCCTCGGCTCGCCTGAAACGTCGATCCAAAGCCAGTAAGGAAATACTCGGGCGCCAGTTTGAGCGCAACGTTGGGAGCGACGTTGAGCTCGCCGATGACGCTTACACTGGCGGCAAAAGTGTTGGCGTCGGGATAAAGACCGAGGTCGGCGGGCGGAATGCCATTTGTGTCGCCGGAAAAGTTCCCGTGCGCCCAGCCCCCCAATGCGCGCCCGGAGATGGAGAACTTTGGCTGCAGGTAGAAGCGATACACCGGACCGCCGATCACGTCGTACTGGCTGATGGCCGGCCGGGTGAAGTGGCCCTGGCTGTATTGGTTCAAGCCGACATAAGCTGTGCCGTAGTAGCCGCGACCGACAAGCGTGTATCCCAGGCGCTCGTTCTTGAACATGGTCAGGCCCGTCTCCCACGCGTAGTAAGTAAGCCGCTGCAAAGAGGGCCCCGGCTGAAAGCGCAGGTAGCCCGTGTCCATGTACGACTCCCACTTGTGATCGTAGGCATCGTGAATTGCGGTGCTGCGGCGTTGCGCGCGGCGCTGGCGAATGCGCTCCTGCACGCTGATCTGGCCTTGGATCTCGGCCTGCGTCTGCTCGGCGTCGCCCGAAGGCTGATTCTGCGCCAGATTCTGATTCTGATCCGGTGTCGCGTTGGATGAAGAGCTGCTCGAGCTTTGCGCCTGAACGGCGGGCATCACCGGCAAACTCAGCGCCAGCAAAATTGCAAGACGGCGGAATGAGACCATCGGGTTCGGATTTCCTCCATGGGGTTGCGGAAACGCGCGCGTTGACCTGCCCAAATCTGGGCTTGAATCGTCCACATTTGCGGATTCGCTGCCCATGTTTCTTGCCCTGACTCGAGTTTTGTTTCGTGCTTTCCGGGCGGTCTCGATGCGGTGCTTCCCCCATCTGGTATTAAATCACCTCTGGGGGAGCCCTGTTCTGGAACTCGTCCCGTAACCCGGCGAGAAACTTGTCAGCTGACGCGCAGTTTAGACGCATGCCGGAGCCAACCGGCACTGCCGAAAGCCAGCAGCTTTCAGCGTCAGCGGGAGCCTTCTCTGCGATGATAGCCGTGGGAGGCCAATAAGAAAGATGGGACGCATCATCGTTGGATTCATCTTGTGCTTGGTTCTGGTGCCGCTTGCGGTAGCGGCGTGGTTTCATTTCGGGCACCCGCCCGTAGCCGTGGCTGACCCCCCATTTCCGATGGAGCGGCAGATCGTGCAGACTCCGCTTAGGGCGCGCATTGATCGCGAGATGCCGGGCAATCCGCCCATCCAGGCTGATGAGACCAACCTTGTTGCAGGCGCCGAAATCTACCGCGACCAGTGCGCCGCCTGCCACGGCTTTTATGGCAAGCCTTCGAGCTTTGCCGCGCACATGTATCCGGGCGCTCCTCAGCTTTGGCAGCAGCATCGGAACAGCAATGTCGTCGGCGTCAGCGACGACCCTCCGGGCGAGACATGGTGGAAGGTGACCAACGGCATTCGTCTCACCGGCATGCCGGCATTCAAAGCCGTCCTGACAGACACGCAGATTTGGCAGGTGACTCTGCTTCTCGCAAACGCCGATAAGCCGCTGCCGCCCGCGGCAGTCTCCATCGTGCACGACGAGCAAAAGCAGGCGGTGCAGAGTGCTCCAACGCCAACACCGCAGTAAGCTTTCGTTGGGGACGCTCGAACGGGAAGGAAAGGGAAGCGTTCATGAGTCTCGTTGATTGGCTGCGCAAAGGGTTTGGTTATGTCCTGTTGAGCATGGGCGTCTCGCGCCCTGCGCCCAAGCCAAAGCCTGCATCAAAACCTGAGCAAAAACCCGAAAGCGAAGGCCAGAGGAACTGACGCCGCTCCGCTGCGCCGCCGCACGAGCCCTCGTACAATAAAAAGAGAGAAGCACGTACTACCCGGCCGATGGCTGAAAAAGAAGAAAATCAAGCCGAGCAGAACGGATCCCGTAACGGACCGCTAAGCGGCCCCCATAACGGATCTCCGTCAGAATCGGCGGCGCCGAAGCGCAAGGCTGACGACGAAGTCGTCGGCAAGGTCTACGACGCGCAGCTGATGCGGCGGCTTGGCCATTTCGTGCGTCCCTACTGGGCACAGGCTACCGTCGCTTCGCTCGCCGTCTCGCTCAAGTCGCTTTGCGACGTTGCCGGGCCCATCCTCGTCATGGTCGCCGTCGATCGCTACCTCGCTCCCGAAGCCAGCGATCAAGATCCCTCCAACGCCGTTGCGCATTGGGTGGCCAGCAACAGTCCTCTCGCGCATATCCTTCCCCAGGGCGCGGTTCAAGGCGTAACCCGCCTGGCGGAAATCTACCTCGCCACGCTCGTTTTGGGGTATCTCCTCCAGTTCATCCAGGTTTATCTGATGCAGTGGATCGGGCAGAAAATCATGTTCGATCTGCGCCGCGACATCTTTCGCCACATGCAGCGCATGCACGTGGGATTCTTCGACATTCACCCGGTTGGCCGCCTCGTCACGCGCCTCACCTCCGACGTGGATGCCGTCAACGACATGTTCACTGAAGGCGTGCTGGCCATCGTCAATGACGCGTTCATGCTCGCTATCATGGCCGTCGTCATGCTCGCCATCAGCTGGTGGCTGGCGCTGCTGGCCTTCGCTGTTTTGCCCATCATTCTCGTTGTTACGCGCATCTTCCGCGACCACGTGCGCGAGAGCTACCGCCGCGTGCGCACCGCCATTGCGCGCATCAACAGCTTTACGCAAGAGCACATTTCCGGAATGGCCGTGGTGCAGCTCTTCAACCGCGAAGCGCGCGCCTACAAGGACTTTGAAGACGTCAACCGCCAGCACATGATCGCTTTCAAGGACACGATCTTCGCCTACGCGCTCTACTATCCCGCGGTCGACTTTCTGTCCTCGGTGGCCATCGCGCTCGTCGTCTGGCGTGGCGGCTTCGGCGTCCTTCATCTGCCGCCCACGGTCACCATTGGCGTGCTTTTCATGTTCACGCAGTATTCGCTGCGTTTCTGGCGGCCTATTCAGGATTTGAGCGACAAATACAACATCCTTCAGGCGGCGATGGCAGCCTGCGAGCGCATCTTCAAGCTCATGGACTCGGCGCCTGAGATCGTCAGCCCCGCGCATCCGGTTCCCGGCGACGGATCGAATCGAATTGAGTTCGATCACGTCTGGTTCACCTATCAGAAACTGACTGACGAGCAAAAAACAGCAGTGGCCAGGGCTGAACAGTCGCCGGCAGGCGGCGCGGAATTAGCAGCCCTGGACGGCATCGAGTGGATTTTGAAGGACGTCTCTTTCACCATCGAGCCCGGACAGACGGTCGCCATCGTCGGCCACACAGGTGCTGGCAAGACCACGCTTACCAGCCTGATGATGCGCTTCTACGAGGTCACAGCAGGCCGCGTTCTATTAGACGGAGTCGATCTGCGCGATCACGATCTGACCGAGTTGCGCAAGCACTTCGCCGTGGTCCTGCAGGACCCGTTTCTTTTCTCCGGCACCATCGGCGAAAACATCCGTCTCGGCAACGAACAGATCGACGACCAGACAATGCGCCGTGCCGCGCGCGATGTCAATGTGCTCGATTTTGTCGACAGCCTGCCGCACGGCTTCGACGAGCCCGTTCGCGAGCGCGGCAATTCTCTCTCCACTGGCCAAAAGCAGCTCATCAACTTTGCCCGCGCGCTGGCTTACAATCCGCGCATCCTCATCCTTGACGAAGCTACATCCAGCGTCGACACGGACACCGAGCTGCGCATTCGCGGCGCTCTGGAGCGCATGGTCGAGGGCCGGACGAGCGTTTTGATTGCTCACCGCCTGTCAACAGTTCAAAGGGCCGACACGATTCTGGTGATGCACAAGGGCCAGTTGCGCGAGATGGGTTCGCACCAGGAGCTTCTGGCGCATCGCGGCCTTTACTGGAAGCTCTACCAACTCCAGTACAAGGACCAGGAAGCGGGCTTCCTCAGTCCGCCCTCGGCCGAACCTTCTCCCGCGCAGGCGGTGTGAGCGGGCAGGGAATTGGCCGCCTATGACCGCTTGGCTATAACATCTTTATCTGTCGCACAGAGGTGAGTTGTGTCCATTCATCCATATGCACGCCGGCGGTTCATGTCGTTGATGCTTGCAGCTCCCTTCTGGGCGTCTGCGTTGATGGCCGATGCGGAATCTCCTGAGGAAGCCCTTATTACGGACTTCGGCGCGCTGCCTGATGGCGCAACCATAAACACCAAGGCCATTCAGGCGGCGATCGATCATTTGGCATCGCGCCGCGGAGGAACGGTCGTCGTCCCACAGGGCACGTTCGTGAGCGGCGCCCTGTTCTTCAAGCCGCAGGTGAATCTTCACCTGCGGGCGGGAGCGGTGCTGCAGTGTTCGACTGATATGGCCAACTTCCCCGCCCAGCGCACCCGGATCGAGGGCCACTTCGAGGAGAAATTCAATCCGGCTCTGATCAATGCGACGAAGTGCGATGGCTTCCAGCTCACCGGCGAGGGGACGCTCGATGGGGCGGGCCGGCCCATATGGGACTTGTTCTGGAGACTGCGTAACGCATCGCCCGCGCACGGGAACTTCCCGAACGTGGGTGTTCCCCGTGCCCGCCTGGCGCTCGTTGAAAATTCGCGCGACGTGAAGGTCGAGGGCATTACTTTCAAGGATTCGCAGTTTTGGAATCTCCATATCTACAACTGCGACGGCGTTACAGTGAGCAAGGTACGTTTCGAGGTACCGGATGACTACAAGCAGGCTCCGAGCACTGACGGTATCGACCTGGACAGTTCTCGGAATGTCACCATCGACGGCTGTTATTTCTCCGTCACGGACGATTGCATCGCGGCCAAGGGTTCCAAGGGACCCCATGCCATGGAAGACACAGACAGTCCGCCGGTCAAGCACATCCGCGTCCGGAACTGCGTCTACAAGCGTGGCGGCGGCGTGCTGACGCTTGGATCCGAGGCCACGATCGTTCGCGACGTGGTTGTGGAGAATTGCAGGATCATCGGCAATGTCAGAATCGCAACCGTGAAGCTGCGGCCGGATACGCCGCAGCTTTATGAGGACATCACGTTCCGCAACATCACGTCGGAAGCCACGGCCTCCGCGATCCTTTCAGTGCAGCCGTGGTCACAATATGCGAATTTGCAGGGTGAGGCGCCGCCGCATTCCGTGGTTCGCAACCTGAGCTTCATCGGCATCAGGGGTCATTACACAGCCTTCGGCACGATCAGGCCAAACCCTGGTCAAACGGAGATCAGCAACATTTCCTTCAAGGATTTCGATGTGGTGCTGCAGCAGGAAAAGCTCGCGGCCAGCGGCGTCAAAGGTCTCAAATTCGAGAATGTGATCGTCAACGGGCAGCCGCAGTCGGCTTCAGGTCTCTGAGGTTCGCTCGGTCGTGATCCAGCATTCCCGCTCGATGAATGAAGGGATGCCGGCCCTCCGGTACTTATCGTTCGAGAAAAAATTAACCCGATCCTTGTTGTTGCCGAACCAGGAACTGACGGATAGACCGGTCATCCGACCGGGACGCTTGCTTTGCAAGCCAAATTACAATCTGGCTGGGTGCCGGGGCTGCTCCTGTTCGCACATGAGCCGGATATGTCGATGCGGACCGGCTCTGCATTTGATCAGCAATCGATGACCGCGTTCAATGAGTGCTTAGCATGGACAACATGAAGGCCGGCGTGTCCGAGCGCGAGTCCTTGAACGGCGTGGCCGAACCTGGACGCGATCTCCTGGAAATTGATGTCTTCGAGGTCACAAAATCCGCGCGAACGAAGAATCGCTGCAATGCCGGCCGGCTCGAAACGGCTGTTCGAACGTTCACCGAGTTTCTCAAGTTGTTCGGCCCGCGCCTTTTCTATTTGCCTTAGCTCTTCTGAGAATGCCTCGGGAGGTTCCATGTAATCGAACACCACCTCCGAGCTCTCGATTGACGATATGTACTCCAGGGTGCCGCCGATAGCGTCCTCTGTCAGGTAAGGCACAACCCCGAGCCAAGTGAAAAACGCTGGCGAGTTCTGCTCAAGGCCCGCGGCGACGAGCTTCTCTCCTACTTTTTCCCGCTCGAAATCGACTGGCACGAAAATGAGCCATGACGGAACCGCGATTTGAGCTTCGGCCAGGCGCTGGCGTTTCGATGCCTGTGTCGCGGGGTGGTCCACCTCATAAATACTGATCTGTCGTGCGCTATGGGGATTCCGGAGGGCGAAGGTGTCGAGTCCGGCGCCAAGAATGACGATCTGTCGAACCCCTCTTTCGACAGCTCTTGACAAAGCATCTTCGGCAATCCGGCTTCGCGCGGCAGTGAACAGACGTCCAATGCTGGCCACGGGGTGTTGGTTTGCAAATTGACGCACGTCCTTTTCCTCTTCACTCAGAATCTTCATGGCAAAGGGGTCATAGAGGATTGAGCCATGATCGAGCACCTGATGAGCAGCTCGTTGCCGGGCGATCATCAGCGCCGTGCGGCTGGGTTCATTTGGCCTCATGCTCGCGGTCTCCTTTCTCGTCAATGGATGGCAGGCATCTCCATCGACGGCTCTTCGGTGCTCTCATGATTCTATTGGGCAGTATGCAGTGCGGCGCCTCACGGACCACCCCGCAAGATATGATGAAATGCAGAGCTTCTTCCGCGCATCCGACGATTTTTCGGGATTTACGGTCCCCGCAGGACGAAATGAACCAGAACGCGGCCCCCAAAGTCGAGCTGTTTGACACCAGCCTGCGCGATGGCATGCAGCAGCCGGACCTCGAGATCTCTGTGCCCAACGCCGTGCTGCTCGTGCAGCGGATGGCCGCATTCGGCGTGCGCTACGCGGAGATTGGTTTCGCCGGCGCTAATCAGTTCGTCGCCGATCTGACCAGTGCGCTCGAATCCGTCGACCCGGGCGCCATGCGGCTGGCGCTCTTCGGACGCTCGAGGGGCCGCGGGGCAAAAGTGGAAGATTGGCCCGACGTGCAGTTCATCATCCGCCACAAGCACCGCATTCCTGCTGCGGTGATTGTCGTCAAATCGCGTCTGCTCGACGTCGAGCGTTCGCTCGAAGCAACGCCCGAAGAAAATCTGCTGATGATGCGGGAGACCATCGACTGCCTGCAACAGCACGGGCTCGAAGTGCTGGTCGATTTCGAGCACGGGATGGATGCGAACTGCGGCCGGAGTGAAAAGGGGGCCCGATGCGCCCCTGAGGTTCAAAATCGCTGGACGGATTACTTTCGCCAGTTGACCGAGCAATGCGTACATCAGAAGGTCAGCCGCATCGTCGTCTGCGATACCAACGGCGGCTCAAGCCCTGAGGAGGTTTCGCAGGTCTTCGCCGGCCTCGTCCGCGATTTTCCCGGCGCGCACTTCGGATTTCATGGCCACACCGATCGCGGCCTGGGCGTTGCCAACACGCGCGCGGCGATTCAGGCCGGAGCTCGCCATATTCAGGGAACGCTCATCGGAACCGGCGAGCGCTGCGGCAATGTTAACCTGACCACGGTGATCGGCGCCATGCAACTCCGCGGCGAAGCGGAATTCGTTCCTCCCGTGGCATTGACCGGCCTCACGTCGCTCGCGCACTCTACCTACGCGGCCTTCAGTCTTGATCCGCCGCACGGCGCGCCCATAGTTGGTCCCGGCGCATTCGCCACGTGGGCCGGCATGCACGGATCGAGCGAGCGCAAGAGTCCCGGAGCCTACTCGTGGTGCGATCCGGCGCTGGTCGGCGCCAGCCCCGCGGTCGGCGTCAATGCGCAGTCGGGCAGGGCCAACATCATGCTGCTCTCGGAGTCGCTCGGCGTGCCGCTCAACTCCGCGCAGGCGCAGGCGCTGATGGACGCCAACCCGGCCATGATGGAGGGTGGCGGCTTCAACGCCAGCGAAGTCTCCTTCCAGATGGCTTGCATGCGGACACTGGGAACGCTGCCCGATTGGTTCACCGTCAAGAGCTGGCGCGTCTTCGACGAGTGCGACGAAGTTGGCGACCACTTCGCCATTGCCTTCATGACTCTCATGCTCGGCAACTCGAAGATCGCAACCACGCGCGCTGAAGGCGCTGGCCCAGTCGACGCCCTCACCAAGGCTCTTCGCCGCGAACTCGATTCGTCCTATCCCGCGCTCGCGCGGATGCGGCTCGGGACTTTCACCGTCGCCGCGCTCGACGTCACGGTGCATGACTCTGCCGCGCACGTACGCGTCACGGTCACCTTCATCGCCGACGACCACGAACCGTGGGTGACCGCGGGCGTGAGCGGTGACCTGAACCAGGCGGCGCTGATGGCCATTGTGGACGGCTTCCACTACTGGCTGCTCGTGACAGGCGGCGACGCCGCCGCGCCGGCAAAAGAAGCGACAAAGCAGCCCGTCGGCGGCCTTGCTGACTAGCCCAACTCTCCAAATTCTTTCGCAAGATGCACAACAAGAAGGAATTATCCCCGCTTCCCGATCTGGCGCGAGCTTCCGGCTCTGGAACAGCTCGTTCAATAGTTGGTTCTATCCCCATATTGGGTGATTTTGCTCACTGAAGTCCCAAGTCCATACTCCGACACTAGGCCAATCCAGCAGGAGAGCTGGCATCACCCGGCAAAAAGACCGGAACTCGCGATGTCAATTTGGTTCCTTCTGATCTGTTGTGATCGGCCCCGTGGCAAAGCCCCGGAGGGAGGACTGCAGTGTCCACACTACTTCTTCATGCGCCGCTTGACTTGGCCACCATCGGCCCCGCATCGCGCTACATCCGAGAGACACGCGAAGAACTCCTCGCGTATGAAACCGAAGAGATTGCAGCGGTGCGCTTCTCCATCATTCTTACCGCGCGATGGGCAGCGTCAGACGAGGAGACGCCCGAGCGCCGCGCTGAGCTGCGCAGTGAGCTCGAGTTGCTTCGCAAGCACTATGGCGACAAGATCGACGAGATTGCTATGACCTTCGGCGTTCAGCAGGCCATGGAGACACAGAACGAAGTCGAGCGCACGGTCGTCGTGCCCGTCGAAGTGAAGCCGATCTCCACGCCGAGCCGTAGCACTGGGCGCCGCGAATACACCGAGGATGACCTCGGCCTCTGACACCGTCCGATTCGGAGGGAGCGTGGGGCTTCAGCCCCCACGAATGAGGCTCACAAATTCACGGGGCTTTACCCGCGGAACAATCAACAAAAATGCGCCACTCCCATCATGGAAGTGGCGCATTTGTTTTTCTTTCTATGTTGAACTGGTCAAACTACTTGGCTGCCAGCGACGGCCGCGTGTCGAGGGTGCCGTTGGCGTAGCCCTTGGCCATTTCGGTGATCGGAATCGGCGAGTAGTCGCCCGCGTGCCCAGCCTGCCCGAATTGCGTCATGCGCAGCGCCACTACCTTCGCCATCGCCTCGCGGGCCGGCTTCATGTAGTCGCGCGGATCGAACTTTTCCGGGCTCTCCGCAAACACCTTGCGGATGGCGCCGGTCATGGCCAGCCGGTTATCCGTGTCCACGTTGATCTTGCGCACGCCGTTGCGGATGCCGAGCTGAATCTCTTCGACCGGCACGCCCCACGTCGGCTTCAGCTTGCCGCCGTATTCATTGATGATGTCCTGCAGATCCTTGGGCACCGACGAGCTGCCGTGCATCACCAGGTGCGTGTGCGGCAGGCGTCCATGAATCTTGATGAGCAGGTCCATCTTGAGCACCGAGCCGTCAGGCTTTTTGTTGAACTTGTATGCGCCGTGGCTGGTGCCGATGGCGATGGCCAGCGCGTCTACGCCGGTGCGTTCCGCGAACTCGACTGCCTGATCGGGATCGGTCACATGCTCCAGGCCCGTGCCGCCCGCGCCGTGTCCGTCCTCAATGCCGCCGAGCACGCCGATCTCACCCTCGACCGTCACGCCGCGCTCGTGCGCATAGTCCACCACGCGCCGCGTCACATCCACATTCTGTTCGAATGTCGACGGAGTCTTGCCGTCCTCGAGCAGCGAGCCGTCCATCATCACGCTCGTGTAGCCCAGCGCGATAGCGCTCTTGCAGGTATCAAAGCTGTTCCCGTGATCCTGGTGCATAGCGATGGGAATATCGGGGTTCAGCTCTGCTGCCGCTTGAATCAGCTTGAATAAATACAAATCCTCGGCAAACGCCCGCGCGCCGCGGCTCGCCTGCACGATCACCGGCGACTTGGTCTGCTTGGCCGCCATCATAATGGCTTGAATCTGCTCCATGTCGTTGACGTTGAATGCGCCGACGCCGTATTCGCCCTTCGCAGCTTCATCGAGGAGCTGCCGCATTGAAACGAGAGGCATATAAATTCTCCTTTGTGTTGGCTTCGGCCGCTCTTGAATTGCCGCGAGAGAGCCTGGCCGTTAAGAATGCAGTCAGTTCTATCGTAGCAGAGGGTCGCGTGGAAAAATCCGGTGCACCGCGCCCTGATCCGGAACTCGTTCTGAATTGGGCGGCGGCTCAATATGAGATTGCTTTGAAAGGGCACGACTTTAGTCGTGCCAAGAAGAACCGCATAATGTGCCCGGGCTTTAGCCCCTGAGGCAAGATTTCCTTCGCTGACGATTCCTGCTCAGACGTTAGCTTACGCATAACTAATTTGTCCCAGCACTACTGCCCGCTTCGCGCCCGTCGCCGCGGGCACATTTCCCGGCAGCCGATGCCACGAGTGCCACGCGAGCAGCGCAAAAGCCGCGGCTTCCTTGGCTTCGGCGGGCATTCCAAACTTCTCGCTAGTCGCAAGCGTGCATCCCATCGGTTCCAGCCGCTCAGCCAGCATTGCCGCCAACGTATTGTTCCGCGCCCCGCCGCCTGAAAGGATGAAGTCGACGCCACGTCCCTTCATCTTTGCCCGCACAAACCGCGCGTAGCTCCGCGCGATCGTCTCCGCCGTGAGCGCCGTTGCAGTTGCCAGCGCGTCTTCGGAGCTTTTGCTGTGCTTGCGGCACGCGGCCAGGAACTCCGCCGCGTAAGCCCGCCCAAACTGTTCGCGTCCCGCAGTCCGTGGGGGTCTGAGCTGATAATACGGATGGCGCAGCGCTGCCGACAGCACTGGCGCGAGCACCGATCCCTTGGCCGCGAGAGCACCGCCGCGATCGAGGGACTTGCCAAATAGTTTCTGCGCCAGCCAGTCGATCACCATATTTCCCGGCCCCGTATCAAAAGCGATGATCTGCTCAGGCCCGCTGCCCGCGGGTATTGCTGTTAGATTCGCGATGCCCCCGATGTTCTGCAAAACGCGACCGCGCTTCGTATCCGAAAAGAGCACGTAGTCGAGCAAGGGAACCAACGGAGCTCCCTGCCCGCCCGCGAGCATGTCGAGCGGCCGGAAATTCGAAACAACAGGAACTTGAAGCGCCGCGGCAATCGCCTGCGCTTCTCCCGCCTGCCACGTGCAGGCAAACTTTCGTCCCGCGTAGGCTTCCGCGCGCGGCTGGTGGTAGAGCGTCTGGCCGTGGCAGCCCACAAGATCGAGAATTGTATTGTGTCTGCGCGCGGTTTCCTTCACCGCCTCTGCATAAGCCAAACCCAGCCGCCAGTTCAACCGCGCCAGCTCCGCCGTCGAAATTGCCTTGGCATCCATCGCCGCCAGCACCGCGCGTCGCAGCGCGGCAGGGAAGGGAAACGCCTCATGCGCCAGCAACGTGACCTTCGGCTGCGCGAAATGGGGGTGCCCCATCCTAACCGCGCCTTTGTCTTTGCGGTTAGGGTGGGGTGGCGATATCCGCACCACGGCCACATCGATCCCATCGGCCGAAGTGCCGCTCATCACGCCCGCCACTGTCATCGCGTGAGCGCTCATCTGTCAGTCTGCTCCGTCTTCTGCGCGGCTTGCGCCACAGCCTCGCCGAAGCGCAGAACTCTCGTCCGCAGCGCCTCAAATTGCCGCTTGCTCAGCGCCGCCGGCATTCCCGAGCGAAGCGTTTTCGCGCGCTTTCGTTCCGACTCGCGCGCCCGCGCCACGAGCAGCCTGCCGAACGCCGCCGATCGCTCGCCCTCGGTGATGAGCGCCTCATATACATTCAGGATCGGCTCCGGGTGGTGGCATATGAGAAGAAGATCCGAGCCGACTCGTACGGCTTCGACCGCCGCGTCTCCCATCGGCATGAAATTCGCAACGCCACCCATCTCCAGATCATCCGACAGAACCAAGCCGCGATAGCTGATGCGCCTTCTAAGCACTTCGTCGACCCAGAAGCTCGACACGCTGGCTGGCCGATTCTTGTCTTTCGTCAGGGGATACGCCGCGTGGCTCACCATCACCATCGGCAGCTCGTCACAGAGCGCGCGGTAGGGCCCCACGTCCTCCTGCCACAACCGCTTCCACGTACGGCGAATCTTCGGCGTCTTCAAGTGCGAGTCGAGCGTCCCCCCGCCCAGGCCGGGGAAATGCTTTCCGCATCCCGCCACGCCTTGTGCCGCAAGCCCGGCCAGAAATTCGCGCGCATACGCTATGACTTCCGCCGCGGTGGGTCCGGCGCATCGCGTTGCAAGCACCTTTTGCGACGCGGGCAGCCCAAGGTCAAGCACCGGCGCCAGCGGAGAGTTGAATCCGAACGCCTTCACTGCCCGTGCAATCAATTCGCCGTGCTCGCGCGCGAGTGAAGAGCGCCCGGTAGTTCGCGAGGCCTGCGCCACGGCTTCGACCGGCGCCATCGGCGCGAGCGCATCGCGCAGCCGGTCGACCGTTCCGCCCTCCACATCGACAAAAGCCGTGTAAGGTCGCGTGCAAAACTTTGTCGCCTCGGCAAGAAGCGCCCGCGTCTGCTTCGCGTCTTCAATATTTCGCCGGAAAAGAATGATCCCCGCCGGCCGCATCAGCTTCAGCCACGCCCGCTCCATCGCGGTCAGCTCCGTTCCCTCCAGCCCAACAACGAGCAAACTTCCCGCTGCATTCCGTAAACTTTGCGTCATCTTTCTCGCATCCCCAGTCTTTCTCGCGTCTCGGATCTCATTCTTTCTTTTCCTTCAATTCCTGCTGAAGTTCCTCCAGCAAATTCAGCGCCTGCAATGGCGTCAGCGAATTCACGTCCGTTTGCTCGATTCTGTCCACAATCTTCTGCGAGAGCGGCGTGAAGATGGTCAACTGCATCGGGTCGGCCTCGGTCTCGACCTGCACGCTCTGACGCTCCTGCTTTTCGTGCTGGCGCAGCACGTGCTTCGCCCGCTCGATTACCACCGCCGGCAACCCCGCCAGCCGCGCCACTTCGATCCCATAGCTCTTGCTCGCCGCGCCCGGCTCAATGTTATGCAGAAAGACAATTCCGCTCGCCGTCTCCTTCACGCCGACACGAAGATTGCGCACGCGCGGCAGCTTCTCGGCGAGCATGGTCAACTCATGGTAGTGCGTCGCAAACAGCGTTCGCGCGCCCACTTCGGCGTGCAGGTATTCCACTGTCGCCCAAGCCAGAGAGAGCCCGTCAAACGTTGCCGTCCCGCGTCCCATCTCGTCAAGCAAAATCAACGACCGCTTCGTCGCGGTATTCAAGATGGTTGCAGTTTCCGTCATCTCCACCATGAATGTTGATCGCCCGCGTGCCACGTTGTCGCTGGCCCCGATGCGCGTGTAAATGCGATCGACCAGGCCCAGCCGCAAGCTGTCGGCCGGAACGAAGCTCCCGATCTGCGCCATCAGCACAAGCATCGCGGCCTGACGCAGGTACGTGCTTTTGCCGCCCATGTTCGGGCCGGTCACCAGCAGCAGGCTCGGCGGTGCTCCCGCACCTCCCTCTTCTGGAGAAGATTCCTGCGAAGCGCAAAGATAAAGATCGTTGGCAATGAAGCGCCCCTCGCGCGTCTCCTCCAACCACTGCTCGATGACCGGATGCCGGGCGGCAACGGCTTCGAGCACGGGGTCCTCGGCCAGCTTCGGCTGCACATAGCGCCGCGCCGCCGCCAGTTGCGCAAAACACGCCAGCAGATCAGCTTCGGCCACCGCGGCGGAACTGCGCCTGATCCGCCCCGCGCTCTCCAGCACGAATTTCCTCAGCTCGGCAAAAATCCGCTTCTCGATCTCAATGCACCGGTCGTGCGCGGAGAGAATCTTGCGTTCGTACTCCTTTAGCTCCGGCGTTGTGAATCGCTCCGCGTTGACGAGTGTCTGCTTGCGCTCGTAGTCGGCGGGCGCCAGCGCCATGTTCGCCTTCGTGATCTCGATGTAGTAGCCGAACACCGAGTTGTAGCGCACCTTCAGCGAGCCAATTCCGGTCCGTTGCCGCTCGCGATCCTCGATGGCCGCGATCGCCTGCCGCCCCGACGATGAAATCGATCGCAACTCATCCAGCTCGGCGTCGATTCCCGCCGCGATTGCGCCACCATCGACGAGCGTCTGCGGCGGCTCGGCCACCAGCGTCTTCACAATGCGCACGGTCACGTCGTCGAGCGTGTCCAGGGCTTCGGAAATCGCCCGCCACCGCGGCGCTTTCATGGCATTGAGCGCGGTCTTCACACCGGGCAGCCGCGCCAGGCTCGCGGCCAACCCGCGCACGTCGCGCGGCCCAGCCGAATCCAGCGAAATCCTAGCAAGCAGCCGCTCCAGATCCAGAATTCCGCCAAACGCACGCCGAATCTCCTCGCGCTTGAGCAAATCGCCGTGCGCCTCGGCCACCGCCTCGTACCGCGCTTCAATCTCCGGTGCGTTGTTCAATGGCCGCAGAATCGTCGCTCGCAGCAGGCGCTTGCCCATCGGCGTGAGGCACGCATCCAGGGTGCGAAACAGCGTCGCGCGATCGTCCTGCCCGGAAAAAAGCGGCTCGACTAGCTCCAGATTCCGCACTGTCACCTGATCCAACTCGAGGGCCGTTGAATGCTGCTCGAATTTGAGGCTGTCAATGTGCAGCGCTTCGTTTTTCTGCGTCGAACGCACGTAGTGCAGAACCGCGCCCGCCGCAATCGCCGCCGGCTCGTGCCCGTCCAAGCCAAATCCTTCGAGCGATCGCACATTCAACTGCCGCTCTACCAGAGGCACGGCATACTCAGAAGTCCACACCCAGTCCTCGACCTGCGTCCGCGCCGGAATCTTCTCCAGTTGCGCAGGCGCCTCCGCCCCCGCGGCGAAGAGCACCTCACTCGGCGCGGCCAGCAGCAATGCATCAATCGCTTGTGCCCGCGCATGTTCGCCACGAAACTCCATCGTGCGAAACTCACCGGTCGAAACATCCAGCAGCGCCAGCGCACAAACGCTTTCGCGCCCACCCCGCGGCGGATCCTCAAACAGCGCCGCCAGAAAATTGTTCTGCTCCTGCCCCAGCCCCGCATCGAGCGCCGTTCCCGGCGTGAGCACGCGCGTGACCTCGCGCTTCACCAGTTTCTTGGTGAGCTTCGGGTCCTCCATCTGGTCGCAGAGCGCGATGCGATAGCCCTTGCGCAACAGCCGCGCCACGTACTGCTCCACAGCGTGAAATGGCACGCCACACATCGGTATGTTGCGTTCCTTGTCCCGCGCCGTCAGCGTCAGTTGCAGCTCGCGGCTGGCCACGGCGGCATCGTCGTAGAACAGTTCGTAAAAATCGCCCATCCTGAAGAACACCAGCGCATTGGGATTCTGGTGCTTGGCGGCCGCCCATTGGCGCATGAATGGTGTCAACTCTGAGGCGCCTTTGTCGGCAGGCTCCCGCTCCGCGGGCGCCGCCGTCAGCACGAACTCATCAGCCGCAGGGCTCTCATCCTGAAGATGAGAGCGCGCTGCGCTCACGCCGGGTTGAATGTCGATTCGGTTCACGCTGGCTTTAAGAGTATCGCGAGGGGACAGCTCAAGAGCAAGCTGATCTCACCCCGTCAACGACGGCGCCTCGCTCCGGCCCAAAGATTGGCTACGCCTCCGGATCACGACGGTTCGAGAAGACAGGCGCGACTTCGCGCGGCTCATGCTGGGCTGAAGAATCCCGCAAGGCCGGGGTAACGCTCAATCTCATTTTTCTTGACTCGGTCTCGGCCCGGCCCCCAAGATTGAACGCACTGGCCCTTGTTCCCCCACTCCGGAAGGAGGATTCATGAACTTCCTGCGCATCGTTCTGGCAGCCATCGGAGCCGTCGTGGCCTATATGGCTCTTGGCTTCGTCCTCTTCGGCCTGATCCCGTCGCTCAAAACAGAGTTCCTCAAATACCCCGCGGTCTATCGCGACCGGCAAGGCCAGATGAGCCACATGCCGGTCGGCATGGCTGCCATGTTTCTCTCCATGTTGACCCTGGCCGTTCTCTACGCGCTCGTCTACCAGGGCGGTTCCGGCATCGTCGAAGGCGCACGCTTCGGAGCGCTGATCGGCCTGTTCGCCATCGGCTCTTTCGTCTTGCACAACTATGTCAACCTCAACATCGGTCTGAAGCTGACGCTCCAGCAGTCGGCAGCTTATTTTGTCGAATGGCTCGTTGTCGGCATCGTGATCGGCCTCATCTACCGGCCATCGCCGGCCCACTGATCGACTCATCCTGATCGGTTCGTCCCCGCCTGGCAAGAACTCCCGGCACAAGGCCTTTCACTCTCAGCGCCCGCACCATCGAGGGCTCGCCGGCCGCGTGGACACCTGCACCGCGACCAAGTAGTCATTGCAAATAGCTCACTACGAATGACTTATCCGGATCCCTGGTCCGGTGTGCACCTGGTCGGCGGACTGCGGCCGGCAAGGCGGCCTGCTGTGGAAAACCGAGTGATTTAAATCACATCGAAAAAATCGCATTCACGCCAAACTGGCTTCCTCGATTAGAAAACCAAAAATTCCGAGGGCCGCGTTTCATGAACAGTACCATCCTGCTTCAAAAGCTGATTGCCATTGAAAAGTCCATCGGCATGGCCGACAATGGCACAATTCGCCAGCTCGTTTATGAGGCCGAAGATTGCCTGCTCGAGATCCAGCGGGAACGCGCGCAAAGCTTCCTTTTGGACTCCTGGCGCACCGCCATACCTCGGTTTCAGGTGACCGGCGAGATCCCGCAAAACCAATAGCTCACCCAGCGCCCCCATTTCCTTCATCTGAACGGGAATCTTCCCTTGAAGTGGTCCCTCTTCATCCCGCCCGCTCCGCAGCCTCTACAGGTGATTAGCATCACAGTATACTGAGGGCTGCGCCTGTACCTTAAAAGCTGCCATGTACCTGCTTTGGCTACGAGTTGCGGCCATTCTTTATGCCGGTGGATGTGTCGCCGTCTTCCCGGCGGTACTCTATAACTCCATCCCCTGGCGAAAGACCTGCGTCCACCTGGGCGGCTTGGCCTTCTTCTTTCATTTTGTCTCCGTCGTGGAGATGCTTGTCCTCGCCCACCGATGGATGCCGGTCGGCGTCCGTGAAATCGAGTCTCTGCTCGGATTCCTGGTCGCTGGCCTGTTCTTTCTCATCTGGTGGTTCTATGACGCCATCTCTCTCGGCATCTTCGCCCTCCCGGCCACATTCTTCCTCGTCTTTATCCCGGCGCTGGGGGCGGGCGCCTATCGGTTCCCGTCGCAGCGAGTGTGGATGAGCTGGCTGGTGGCCCACATCATCGCGTTGCTTCTGGCATACGCAGCGCTTTGTTTCAGCTTGCTGGCCTCGGTCATGTACCTCGTCCAGGAACGCAGGATCAAAGCCAAGGTCAAGCCGCGACAGTCCGCGCTCTGGGCGCCCCTTGACTGGTTGCCGCCGCTCGACACGTTGGAGCGTCTGGCCGTCGCCACCCTCGAATTCGGTTTTCCCTGCATGACCGTCGGTCTGTTGATCGGCGTCGTTCTGGTTCAGGAAACGTCGCTCGGCGCCTCCTATTTTCTTGACCCCAATATTCTTGCTTCGTTCGCCATGTGGATCGTCTACGTCACCCTCCTTCTGCTCCGCCGGGGAATTGGTCTGCGCGGTCGGAGGGCCGCCTACGTCTCCGGCGCGGCGATGGTGGTCATGATGGCCGTCTGGGCCGCTAACTTCTTCAGCCAGGTTCACAGGTTCGGTCCGCAATGACGCTCGCGCTCATCGGCGTGAACCACAAAACGGCGCCCATCGCGCTGCGGGAGAAGATTGCCATTGGCCGCGACGAACTGGCCGAGACCACGCGCGCTCTCGCTGCTACACCCGGAGTCACCGAGTGCATGATCGTCTCCACCTGCAACCGCGTGGAGCTGCTTGCGGCCGTTGAGGGCGACGGCGCACCCGTTGCCACATTTCTGTCGCGCCAGTTCGGAATCGAAGCCTCGGTCCTCGCGCCTCATCTCTACGAGTACCGCGACAGGGAAGCCATCAGCCATCTCTTCCGAATGGCAGCCAGCCTCGACTCGATGGTCGTCGGCGAGCCGCAGATTCTCGGACAGGTCAAAGAGGCCTTCGCCGTCGCACGGGCCGCCGGAACCATCTCCGCGCAACTCGACCACCTGCTGCAAAGTGCCTTCGCTGCAGCCAAGAAAGCGCGCAGCGAAACAGGCATCGGCTCCAACTCCGTCTCCATCGCTTCGGTCGCAGTCGATCTCGCCCGCAAAATCTTCGGCTCGCTCGAGGACCGCACTGTCTTCCTTGTCGGCGCAGGCAAAATGAGCGAGATCGCCGCGCGCCATCTCGTGCAGCAAGGCGCGGGAGCCATCCTCGTCTCGAATCGCACCGCCGAGCGCGCCCGCCGCATGGCAGAAGAGTTTCAGGGCACGATTGTCCCCGAAGTCATCGACTTCGGCCAGCTTTACGAAGCGGCCAGCCGCGCCGACATTGTCATCAGCTCCACCGGCGCGCCGCACCCTATTTTCCGTCCCGAGCACGGCCAGGCCTTCCTCCACAAGCGCCGCAATCGGCCCATGTTCTTCATCGATATTGCCGTCCCGCGCGACGTCGACCCGCAAATGAATAAGCTCGACGGCATCTTTGTCTACGATATCGACGACTTGCAGCAGGTGGCCGTGGCGCACATGGAAGAGCGCAGCCGGCAGGCCATCGACGCCGAGGCGCTGATTGCCGCTGAAGTCGAGCGCTTCCATCAGCGCCAGCGCACGGTCAACGTCGCTCCGGCGATTGTCGCACTGCAACGGAAAGCCGAAGAGATTCGCGTCGCTGAGATCGAGCGGCTTCATAGCCGGCTCGGAGTGCTCACCGCGGAGCAACTGGCAGTCGTCGAGGCGCTCACGCGCGGTCTCGTGAACAAGTTCCTTCACCCGCCCATGCAAGCACTCAAGCAAGCTGCGCGCGAGGGCGATTCTGCCAAGCTCGACGCATTGTGCGAGGAGTGGTCGGTCTCGTCGGCCGCGGCGAGCGAACTTCCGTCCACCGTTGCGAGCCCGTCGGCCTCTCATGATGAGGCCCTCGCAAGCCCCGCAAGCTTTCAAGAGCCGGATGCCCGCAAGAATGTCGAGAGCGCGACCGCGAGCAAAGCTGGCGTGGAGGCGAGGCGATGAAACTGCGCATCGGCAGTCGCGGTTCGCAGCTCGCGCTGTGGCAGGCCAATCACATCGCCGAATTGCTGCGCGTCCAGGGCCACGAAGTCGAAATCGAAATCATCAAAACGACCGGCGACCGCCTGCAGGAAGTCACTTTTGCCGAGGTCGGTTCGAAGGGAATGTTCACCAAGGAGATTGAAGAGGCGCTCGCCGCCTGCCGCATCGACCTCGCCGTGCACTCGCTCAAGGATTTGCCCACCGAGCTTCCTCAAGGCTTCGCACTTGCAGCTACGCCGCCGCGTGTCGACCCGCGCGACGTGTTTGTCTCCGTCAAGCACGCGAGCGTTGCCGAGCTGCCGCGCCGCGCTCGCGTGGGCACCAGCAGCCAGCGCCGCCGCGCACAGTTAAAGGCGCTTCGCAGCGATATCGAGGCCGTTGAGTTTCGCGGCAATGTCGACACGCGCCTGCGCAAGCTGGCCGAGGGCCAGGTGGAGGCGATTCTGCTCGCCGCCGCCGGACTCGATCGCCTCGGCAAAACCGATTGGGTTCGCGAGCGCCTCGATCCCAAGGATTTTTGCCCCGCGGCAGGTCAGGGTTCGCTCGGTCTTGAAATCCGCAGCGGCGATGTGGAGACGCTTGGCGCTGTCGCCTTCCTCGACCACGCCGACACGCGCTTTGCCGTCACGGCCGAGCGCGCGGCTCTCGCCGCTCTCGGCGGCGGATGCCAGGTTCCCATCGGAATTTATTGCCGCCCGTCATTCGCCGAGAGCGCTGCCAGCAGCGCATGGGTCGAGATCTTCGGCGTCGTTGCTTCGCCCAATTCGGGCGAGATCGTCCGCGTTCACCTTCACGCTCCGCTCCAGAACACCGATCCCGTCTCGTTAGGACACGAGGCCGCCGAGATGCTTCTCGCGCAGGGAGCGGGTCCGCTACTTGCGGCCAGCGCCGAAGCCCCCGGCGGAGCCGCGTAGGATCGCGGCGCCTTTCTCCCGCACCGGAGGGAGCAGGGGCCTTTAGGCCCCTGAAAACCGTTGACCCGGCCTTTAGGCCCGGTCGTTTTGAAAGGGCACGGCTTCAGCCGTGCCGATAAGCCAGGAAAAATGAGCGGGGCTTTAGCCCCTGAGGGTTGTATTGTTGATCCGCGGCACCATTTATGAACGATGCTGAAAAAATCTCGTTGCCGCTTGCCGGAAAGCGCGTACTCATAACGCGCGCCGCGCACCAGGCCAGCAAGCTCAGTGAAGGCCTCCGAGCCCTCGGCGCTGAGGCGGTCGAGGTTCCGGTCATCGAGATTCGCGCACCCGAGGACTTCGCGCCGCTTGATCGGGCTCTCAGGGAACTTCAGTCCTACGATTGGCTCATCCTCACCAGCGCCAACACAGTGCGCGCGCTCGCGGACCGCGCCGCGATGCTTGGGCTGCGCTTGTCTTCGGCCACTCGCCTCAACGTGTCAGCAGTAGGCGATGCCACTGCGGATGCGGCGCGTCAGGCGGGCTTTTCGGTTGCGCTCGTTCCAGAGACCTACGTCGCAGAAAGTCTCACAGAGAGCCTCGCGGCCCATACGCGCGGGAAGAGGGTTCTGCTTGCGCGCGCAGCGGTTGCACGCGACGTGATTCCTCATGCTCTTCGTGCAGCCGGCGCCACCGTCGACGTTGTGGACGCGTACAGAAACGCGATGCCCAAGGCCGCGCCCGAACTCTTGCGCCAAGCGCTGCAAAAGGGAATCGCCGCTGTCGCCTTCACCAGCTCGTCCAGCGTCACTCACCTCGCCGAGGCCGCGCGACTCGCAAGAACTGCCTTCCCCTTCGCCGATATCGCCGCAATTTCAATCGGACCCATCACCAGCAAGACCCTGCGTGAGCTCGGCTGGGAGCCGGCTGCTGAAGCGAATCCATCCGACGTTTCCGGCCTCATCCAGGCAATCGCTCGAGCCCTTCACTAATTCCGTTCATCCTGGGGTGCCCCATCCAAGCTCCGCTTGGGTGGGGGAGCGCCGCTCCCCTGTTAACCCCGCTCACTCCGCCAACCCCGCTGACTTCGCTTTCTCCGCCTCAATGTCAAGTCCGCCCCGCAGCCTTCCCACCGCAACTCTCTGAAAGCACTCGCGAAAAATCTCTTTCAAAGTTTGCCGATCATTTCCCCCGGCTGGCGCATACTCAAACAAAAGGTGCTCAACCGGGGTCCTCGCCGGCTACCGCTTACCGGCTACTGGCGAGAGAAATTGGTTCGCAAATCTGCTGTCTGGAGGACAGAAATTAAATAACAAAAAAATTGACACCCATAAAACCCGAAGTAACAACTTTAACTCCTTTTTAATCAACAAATCGACCTCAAGAATCGTTGCGAAATTTGTCGATTTTTATCGATTTTTATGCGCAAAACGACCCCAATTCGGCCCCAAAACGCCACTCTTCCGGACCTTTGCGCAACCTGACTCCGCAAGCACCGCCAACCTCGCTAGCTCTGCCAGGTTTTGTCTTTCGACCGGCACAGCTGCTCCAGATTGCACCGGTCGCACTTTGGATTGCGCGCCAGGCACACCTGCCTGCCGTGCTGGATGATCTGGTGCGAGAAGCTGATCCACCTGTCGCGCGGCAGAACCTGCATCAGCTCCTGCTCCACTTTCTCCGCGGTGTCGCTCTTGGCTAATTCGAGCCGCCGCGATATGCGGAAGACGTGCGTGTCGACCACCACGCCTTCAGCCTTGCCGAAGCACACGCCGAGCACGACGTTGGCCGTCTTGCGAGCCGCTCCGGGAATCGTGATCAGCTCGGCAAGCGTCTGCGGAACCTCTCCGCCGAAGTCCGCAACGATCTTTTTCGCCGCGCCCTGGATCGACTTCGCCTTGTTGCGGAAGAAGCCCGTCGTCCGAATGATCTCTTCAAGCTCCGGAAGAGTCGCCTTCGCCATCGCCTGCGGAGTAGGGAAGCGCCGAAACAACTCCGGCGTCACCATGTTCACGCGCACGTCTGTGCACTGCGCCGAGAGAATCGTCGCCACGAGCAGTTCCCAAGGGGTGCGATGATGGAGCGCGCACACCGCGCTGGGATACGCCTCGTCCAGGCCCGCGAGAATCGCGGCGATGCGTTCCGCGGCGAGCGCTCCACGCGCCACTGGCTTTACAGAGGTTTTTTTCACGGATTTCTTCGGCGATGCTTTTTTCTTTGGCTTCTTCGCAGGCATGATTGCGAGTGTAAACTTTCCGGCCGGATAAGACGGAGGAACTGG
>Ga0181535_10000703_pt1 | contig 48061 bp, 36 predicted proteins | sample PEATcosm2014_Bin_44_FD_119774 | JGI IMG/M metagenome (GOLD analysis project Ga0181535, IMG submission 119774) | Peatland microbial communities from MTU Mesocosm Facility, Houghton, MI, USA - PEATcosm2014_Bin17_30_metaG | ecosystem: Environmental > Terrestrial > Soil > Wetlands > Peat | place... | reverse complement strand
TGCCGCGCCTGATATACGCCCGTCTCGGACGACGTGCCGCCGATTTGCGCAACCTTGAACGGAAATCCCGTAGGCGACGCCAGCGGATCGGTGAACACTGCGCCCTGCCCGCTCACAGCCTGCGCCAGGAGCGTCCTCTTGAGATCGTCGCGCAGGCCCGATTCTTCGCTCAAGGCGAACGCTGTCCCCACCTGCACGCCTGCCGCGCCTTCCTCGATCGCTTCGCGCAGTTTGCCGGCGCTGCCGTAGCCGCCTGCCATCCAAAACGGCACGCCCAGCGCGCGCAGCTCCGCCAGGTTTACGCGATCCCGTTCGCCGTAGACCGGCTCGCCCGTTCCATTCAGGTGCAGCTTGCCACGCGGCGGCGCATTGTGTCCTCCGGCGGTTGGGCTCTCGATGACCAGTCCGTCGACGATGCCCGAGGCACGCCGCAGCATCGTGGCCGCAAGCGTATTGGACGAAACGATGGCCAGGAACTTTGGCCGCATCAACGCTGGCAGAGGCCTCTCGACAAACTCCGTAGGATCGAAGCGCATCTTTGTGTCGAAGTCGGCCGCGGCCCCCGTCACGCCAAGCTTGTACTCGGCCGAACGCTGCTCGGCAAATGCATCGAGCACACCCGGAATATGCAGCGGGATGCCCGCGCCCATGAGCACATACCCCACCCCCGCCAGCATCGCCCCATAGATCGAAGCGAGATGAGGAAGCTGCACCTTCTCAAGAAAGTTGATCCCTACAGAGTTGGTGTGGCCTTCGCGTGCAAGAAACACTTCAACAAAATTGGCCACCATGCACAGCTCAATCACCTTGCGTGGCTCGTTGCGCTGGTGCACCGGCGCCAGCCGATACGGTGCTTCTGCTTCTTTTCCACCTGAAACGAAGTACTCCTCCCAGATCCGGCGCGCGATCTCGGGGAACGGAAAAGCGTCCAGCCCGCGGCGCAGGTGCCCGCCCTCGTCGCCATCGCCGAGACGGCGCACCAGGAGAGCATCTAGCGCAGTGCCCGACACCACGCCGAGCTGGCCAAGGCGAGAAACGGCATTCGCCAGGCGCCAGTTCGAGACACCGACCCCCATGCCGCCCTGAATGATGCGCGGAAGCTGGAACATTCTGCCGATTGTTTCACATTGGAGCAGTTCTGCGCTGTGACCGATGACATCTATTCGACGCCAAAGCACGATCCGCGGCGTGGCGAAACCAGTCGCAAACCGTCTGGATTGCCCGGATTACTCCCAGGGGGTCTCTTTGAAGGCCTCACTCATGCCGGGGTAGAAAGCCAGATAGCAGCAGACCAGGAGGTTCCAGAGGATCGCGATGACAATGGCCTGCTGCCCCTGCGGCGAGATCGGAGTCGGGTTCCCCGCCGCGCGATCCGCAAATAGATTGACCGCAATCTTTGCCGCCGTCGCCCCGGACATGAACATCGCGCCCCAGCGTGCCCGCCAGTCGCGCGTCATCCAGCGCCAGCCGATCATCGCGTAGAGAATCGCCAGCACGTAGAACGCGCCCTCGGCCGGAATCGGCGGCGGCACCGGGTCGAGTCGTGTCGCAATGAACTGGGCCACCGGCGTCTCCGCCGCAATCCCCACAATGACCGCGAAGACCAGAAAAACCGCAGTACGCAGAAAGCAATACCAGGCGAACAACGTGATCACCAGCGGAACTTGCACCTTCGGGTCCTGGCGGACCGCCAGCTTGCTCCTCTGCCCCTGCAGTTCCTCGGGCATCTTCAGCGGCGGACGAACGATTCCCTTGATCTCTCCCGGCATGAACTCTCCCTACTAGTAGTGAACGGAGAATGCCCAGCGTTTCCGTCGCTTGAGCCTGAAAAAGGCGGACCGGAAAGCGGTGATTGGTCCGCGGCCAGCATACCAATGACATTTTTCGCCTTTGTGACTCGATTACCCTCCGCAGGGCAGCTCTCGTGGCCGCCTGTCATTTCAGATGCATGAAGCGGGTGTCGGCTGCCTCAACAAGGGAGGAATGGACCGCTAGAATCCCTCTCGGACTCAATTGGCTTTCGTTGGAGGCGTCGCCGCGGCCATCACTCCAACCGATCGCACCGGCACTTCCAGCGTCCCAGCCTTGCCCGTGCTTCTAGCGTTTAGTCGTTCCTCAGGTCTTGGAGGTGACGTTTTCTGGCACCCTGGCCCCGCCGCCGGCTACGCGCTAACGATTCTAGGCGCGCCAAAACATGATCCAATTACCGAGCTTGATCGTGGATTCTCGTGTCACCGTAACCTCCTTCAAAAATACTGAAGTCCCCACTTGACAATTCTCGGGCCCTGCTCAATACTTAAGTCATTGCTTCACTATCCTGCTTCACGATCTTGCAACACCCCGGAGGACCCCATGACCGCGACCGAACCCGCCACTATCCACAACACCTCAGTCCTTGAACACAACTATCCCCAGCCCCCCGCCAACGTCTACGCCGCATTCGCCCAGCCCGCCCGCAAACGCCGCTGGTACGCCGAGGGCGACCACGAAATCGAGGAGTTCGAAATGGACTTCCGCATCGGCGGCAACGAGCGTCATCGCTATCGCTTCAAGCCGGGCCATCCCATCGAAGGCCAGGAGATCCTTAACCAGGCGATCTATCAGGTCATCGTCCCGGAAAAACGCATCGTCACCGCTTCCGTCATGTCGCTCAACGGCAAACCGATCCTTGCCGCGCAAGTCACCTTCGAGTTCCTGCCCAACGGATCTGGCACCGACCTGATCTGCACCAGCCAGGGCGCGTTCTTCGACTGGCCCCAGGGCCCCGCCATGATCGAAGCAGGCTGGCGCGCACTCCTCGATCGCGTAGGCCAGGAACTCGCGAGCCAGTCCGCTTGAGCCTACTCGCAGAGAGCTCGTCCGAAATGAGAAAACAATGACCAGGCACTCCATCGATCGCCCTATCGATATTGACCGGCTCTTCCATGCACTCGGGGATCCCACGCGCCGGGCGATCCTCGATCGGTTGGTTGCCGGCCCGACATCGGTTTCGCGTCTGGCCGATCCCCTGGGCATCACGGTCACGGCAGTGATGCAGCATCTGCAGATCCTCGAGGAGGTGCATCTGGTCCACACCGAAAAGCTGGGCCGCATACGCACCTGCCGCATCGAGACCGCCGGCTTTCGCGCTCTCGAGCAGTGGATTCGCGATCATCGCACCGTGATGGAACGCAAGCTCGATCGTCTCGGCGAGTTTCTCCTCGGCGAGGCTCTCGAGGATGAGAATCGCAAAACCTGACGGCGCCTGAACGGCCCGAAACCATCTCTCGTTTTTTCAGACCTTGCCCGACAAGAAGAGGACAGCTATGGCCAAAATCCGTCCGCTGAACCGCCGCCAATTCGCCGCATCCGCCGCCGCCGCCGCGGTCCTTCCCTTTTCAACCGCACACGCCCAAACACCCGCTACCAAAGGAGCACCCATGACGACCCTGACGCCCTATCTCCTCTTCGACGGCACCTGCCGCGAAGCAATGGAGTTCTACCACTCTGTCTTCGGTGGCGAACTCAACATGACCAAGGTGAGCGATTCGCCCGCCAAAGACCACATGTCCGCCTTCCAGCAGAAAAAGATCGTCAACGCGCGCCTGAAATGCCCCTCAGTCGAAATCTCCGCATCCGATTGGCTCATGCCCGACCGGACTCCTGCGCGGGGCAACACGGTTTGTCTCTTTCTGAGCGGTGGTACATTCCCGGAACTCGGCTCTTTCTTTGACAAGCTCTCCGACGGCGCCAACGTCACCGATCCGCTGAAAGAAGTTTTCTTCGGCTACTACGGCGCGCTCAATGATAAGTACGGCAACCGTTGGATGTTTCAGGCAAACCGGGAGAAGGCCTAAGGATCCGCTCTGCCGCCGCCCAACAAGAAACTCGGCAATTTGCGGTGGCCAGGGATGCGGTCGCCGACGGAAATACGTACGAGCGGTAAACGGCCAGCCCGCGACAAGGCAGCTGGATTCCCGGCAAAGGCTCTTCTGGAGGTTGATCGCAGAGGCTCCTCTGGAGATGGATTCCGGAGTGGAACTGTATTCTCATCTCCAGCCAACCACAAGGAGACTTGCCCATGCTCAGACCCCTGGCCGCTCCGTTCAGGACTGCTCTGTTTCTCGTCGCAGGAGTGTTGTTCGCCCTGTTTCCGTCAGGGTGCATGCAGGCGCCTGCACCCGCAACTCCGCCGCCCGATACCCATGCTCAGGATGAAAAGGCCATCCGCGATACCGAAGCAGCCTGGGTGAAGGCTTTCGCTACGAAGGAGCCTGAGAAAGCGGCCGCGTTTTATGCAGACGATGCCGCGTCGATGCTCCCCGACACACCGCTGATGACCGGCAGACAAGCCATCATCGCCGGAATGAAACCTGAGCTGGGCGATCCGAACTTCTCCCTGGTTTTTGCTCCGACCAAGGTGGAAATCGCCAAGTCGGGAGAGATTGCGTATTCCCAGGGCTGGTTTAAGTACACGACAACCGATCCCAAAACCAGGAAACGCGTGGGCCAGGCAGGCAACTACGTCGAGGTCTACAAAAAGCAGGCGGACGGAACCTGGAAGGTGGAAGAGGATATTGCGACGGAAGAGACGCCGCTGAAGGTCCTTAAGCCGGGAGAGTAAAGGGCGGCTCGATGTTTCAGGTCGGGTGAGACTCACTACCTACAGCTTCTTGCGCCCGCTGAACTGCTTCCAAATGCCTGAGAGGTCAGAATGAACAAGCCTTTTGGGAGACTCATTATCGTCTGCGGGCTGCCCGGCTCGGGCAAGACGACCGCTGCTCTCCGTCTGCAGCAAGAGCAGTCTGCCTTACGGCTCTCAGCGGACGATTGGATGACGAGTCTCTCGATCAACCTCAAAGATGAGGCTTTTCGCGAGAAGGTCGAAGCGCTTCAATGGATGCTTGGCAAAGAGCTGCTGACTCTTGGACTCACCGTCATCATCGAATGGGGAACATGGGCACGGGCCGGGCGAGATCGATTTCGCACCGAAGCCCGCAATTTGGGAGCATTCGTCGACTTGTACTATCTGTCTGCGCCGCTCGACGTGCTCTTTGACCGGATTCAGCGGCGTGGCGCGGAAGACCCGCCCATCGCGCGCGAGGCACTCTCCGCATGGGCCAGACTCATTCAACCTCCAACCTCAGAAGAGATGACGCGCTACGATCAGGTGACCAGCGACATTGCGGAGTGAATATCTGCGATGAACAGGGCGTACTTCGCGAATCGCACGCCATCCCACCGAGGCGGAAGAATCCGCAAACCTACAGCTTCTCCCGCAGAAACGCGATCACGTGATCGGCATGAACCACGCCCACCATGCGGTTCTGTGAATCCACCACAGGCAGCGCGTGCAGGTTGTACTTGTCGAACATCTCGGCGAGTTCGTTTTGGTGCATATCCGCCGAGGCCGACAACACCCGCGGCTCGGCCAGCACGGCCAGGCGCGTATCCGGCTGTGCCATGACGAGGCGGACGAGCGGAATCGATCCTCGCAGCACTCTTTTCTCGTCGAGCAGATAAATCTCTGTCACCGTCTCCGGGTCGCCATCGAACCCGCGCAATGCCTGCACCGCCGCAGCCACCGTTGCGTCCACGTTCACGGGGACAAAGTCCGTGGTCATGGCGCCGGCCGCCGACTTCTCGTCGAACTCCAGAAGCTCGGAGACCTCCTGCCGCTCCTCGGGCTCCATCTCTTCGAGAATTGCGTCCGACTGTTCCTCGGGCAGCTCGGCCAGCAGGTCTGCAGCCGCGCCGGGGTCCATCTCTTCCACGATGTCGGCGATGCGCTCTTCGTCCAGCTTCTCCAGCAGCGACTTCTGTAGCTTCGGATCGACCTCTTCGAGCGCTTCGGCCGCCACTTCCTCGTCGAGTGAATTGAAGACCGCGTCGCGCTCGGCCGGCGACAGATCCTCCAGAATCTCCGCCAGGTCCGAAGGGTGCATGTCGGCAAGCCGTTCGTGCTCGATGCGCAGCTTCACCCGCCGCGCCGGATCCACCTCGATGACATCGACGAAATGCCAGGGAATCCCGCGGTACTTGAACTTGCGCGAGATCGACTCCAGAGTGGTCCTCGGCAGCAGTCCTTTAAACACGCGGCGAAACGCCCCGCGCAAGCCGACCTCGACCTCCACCACGCGCAGCAGCCGCGTATCGCCCTGGTTCATCCACTCCAGGTCGACATCGTTAACCCGCACCACCTTGCGGCCGTTGATGTCGATGATCTGCCGATCCACCAAATCCTGTTGCAGAAAGAGAAAGCTGCTCTGGTCGTTCAGCGGTATTGGTGCGTCGGCCGAGAGTAGCTCCAGGGTGCCAGCTGGTGTCTCGATCACTTCCTGGGCAGGCACAATGAACAGGCCGGCGCGCGATTTCAGCACCAGGCCGGCGACCTTCCCGGCATCTGCACCCGTCGCCACGGCGATATCTTTGAGCCGCCCGCGCAGGTGCCCCTGGGCATCCGTCACCGGAGTGCCCAAAAGCGCCGTCAAGCTTACGCGTCCTGAGCTGCGAACGTGCATGTGCCCCAGTGTAGCCTCTCGGCTGCAGTTCATGTCCGCCATGCATCTGCATGGACGACTTGAAGCCCGGATACCCAAACGCTCGACGGGCATCGCTCTTGACACATCCGGCTTTAGCCGTGAAACTGCCTCCAAGGCGATTCCAGAGTAGCTGTACCGCGAAGCCGGTTCTCTCAAGTCGGCGTGACCAACAGGGAGCGACGACATGGCACGAAAACTACAGAGGGCACATCTACTCTGGAATCGCTTTTTAAAGGTTGCTCGGACGGTGCGGCCCTGCCTTCCCTGTTCCCGCAAACATGGAGACGAGATCGTTGGAAAAGCCCGGAGCAGGACGGTGGAAGTTCAAATTGCCCTCAACCATGGAGAGCGTGAGCGAAGTCGAAGCCGCAGCCGAGCAGTTCGCCACGGAGGCCGGCGTCGACGAAGACGAACGATTCCGGCTGACCATGGCGGTACGCGAGGCGGCTGTAAACGCCGTCCTGCATGGAAACGACTACGACCCCGCCAAAAAGATCTCGGCGAGCTTTGAGAACGACGGCAAATCCATTGTGATCAAGATTGGCGACGAGGGCAAAGGCCTCGACCCCGAAACTCTGCCCGATCCTCTCGCGCCTGAAAACCTCATGCGCGGGACCGGCCGCGGCATCTTCCTCATCCGGTCCTTTATGGATGAGGTACACTTTCGACAATTGCACCCCGGCACGGAAATGACCCTGGTCAAACACCTGCCGCCGGCTGCAGCAGCAACCTGACCCCCACGACCTTCACCCTTCAGCCGACTTTCCGTCTATCGTCCGACGCGTTACCCTGTCACTCCACGAGCCCTTGCAAAGGTGCTATAACCGTTACACCGACAAGAAGGAGGAATTTCCGTGGCACTAACTATTGCTTCCCGTGAAGTGGATGGCGTGACCGTGCTCGACCTCAGCGGGCGGATTACTCTCGGCGAAGGCAGTGTACAGTTGCGCGAAGCCATTCGCGACCTGATTGGCAAGGGGCAGAAGAAGATCCTGCTCAATATGGGCGATGTCAACTACATCGACAGCTCCGGCCTCGGCGAACTCGTCAGCGCGTACACCACCTCCAAGAACCAGGGCGCCTCGCTCAAGCTTCTGAGCCTGACCAAGAAGGTCAAGGATGTCCTGCAGCTCACCAAGCTTTACACCGTTTTCGATATTTACGACGACGAGGCCAGCGCCATCGCATCGTACAAGTAACGCACAAGGCAAGTAACTTCACGGGCAAAGCTGCTACGGCTTTCCTGGAAAGATTGCAAAGGCCATCCCACGTGGGATGGCCTTTCTGTTTGCGTTGGTGCGCGTGGCCAGTTTCGACTTCCGGTTGATGCTTCTGCAGCCAGATTCAAAGGTCGTCCGCTCCAGGGCCGGGTCGAGACCTGCAGCCAAGCGAGGTTTTGGTAACCACATAGAATGGCATGGGTCGAATGAGCAGGCGAGCCGGGGATCCAGACTCATCGCCTGCATTCTCTTTTTCTATGCGAGGCAATCGGATGCGCACTGTGGCAATGGCTCTGGCCGTGATGGCATGGACACTGTCTGCGCTGGCAGCCAGACCGGTGAACGTTGCCGCGCTCGATAAGATGCTGGCGGAGCAGGAAGCCGCGCACAAGAGCGATGGCGCGATTGCGCAAGAGCTGAGCGACCTTGAGCTGACCGAAGAACTGACGGCGCCGACCTTGAAGCGCATAACCGCCGAGGCGCAGCCGGGGCCGCAGACTGCGCAGGCGCTGGAACTGCTGGCCGACGCTTCGGCGCTGCTGGCTCCGCCCACCGGCGAGATTCCCACGGCGGCGCGGCCGGATATGACAGCGCAACGGGCGATGTACACGGGTGCTGTGAACTATGTGGTGAAAACGTTGCAGCACCTGCCGGACTTCCTCGCCACCCGCGAGACACGGAGCTTCAATGACAGCCCAACTGTGGTGGGCCACAGCGGCTACGCGCCCGTGACGGCGATGCACGCGGTGGGGGCATTTCAACGCGAGATCACATATCGCGACGGGAAAGAGGCTTTAGAAGCGGAGGAGGTTGCAGCAAAAAAGACTCCGGAGCCGACGGGACTCGCGACGTGGGGGGAATTCGGGCCCGTGCTGGCGATCATCCTGACCGACTCTCTGAAGGGACGAGTGACGTGGAGCCGCTGGGAAGACGGCGCGAATGGGCGCGTGGGAATCTTTCACTACGAAGTGCCGCAGGCGGCGGCGCACTACCAGGTTGATTTTTGCTGCGCGTGGAAGGAACTGAGCGAGGGGATCTATTTCGAGACGAATAACAGATCGATGGCGTATCACGGTACACCCGCATATCACGGAGAGCTGTATCTCGATCCGGCGAGCGGCGTCATCGAGCGCGTGACGCTGGAGGCTGAACTGGGAGAGACGGAGGTGATCCGGAAGGCGGCCATCTCGGTTGAATATGGCCCGGTAGATATTGGGGGAACGAGTTACATCTGCCCGACGCGCAGCGTAGCGATCTCCCAGGACATGAACCGGCCAGGCAAGACGATCGGGGGAGCGATGCCGGTGACGCGGATCAACGAAACACGCTTCACGGGCTATCACCGCTTTGGTTCGACATCGCGCATTCTCGCGGGGACCCCGGAGAATCTTCCGCCCGCGGGTGCGAAGAATGCCGGTGCGCCGGCTGAAACGACCGCGACCAACGCGGCACAACCGGCGAACACGCCTGCACCGCCGATGAGTGAGGAGAACGCGGCTCCAACGACGTCGCAGAGTGCAAGCCCGACAACGGCTGCGACAGAGGCGAATGCGACTGCTGTGCCGGCGGAGAGCGCGAACTCGGCCCCTGTGCCGACGGCCGAGACGCGGGCGGAACCCGCGACGAACGCCGCGGCATCGACGGCATCGGAACCGAGTGCACAGGCGCCGCCGGTGTTCAAGACAACGGCGCGGGATGTGGTGCTGGACGTGGTGGTGACGAAGGGCAATGGCGAAGCGGTGACGGGGCTGGGCAAGCAGGATTTCGAAGTGACCGAGGACGGCCAGGTGCAGACCGTGGATTTCTTTGAAGAGCACACGGCGACCGAAGCGGTGACGAACATTGCACCGGAGATGCCGCCGTTGCCCGCGGGCGCGTCGACGAATGTTCCGCCGGCGGCGGCGGGCGATGCGGTGAATGTGCTTTTGCTGGACAGTCTGAACACTGCACCGCAGGACCAGGCCAATGTGCACCGGGAGATTCTGGATTTTCTGAAGAAGATGAAGCCGGGCACGCGTATGGCGATCTTTACGCTGGGGGCGAAGCTACGTTTCGTGCAGGGGTTCACGACGGACAGCTCGGTGCTCCTGGCGTCGCTGAAGCAGGGAGAGCAAGGGGAAAAGCACGGACGCACGCGGAGCGACGCGGCAAGCGATGCATCGGAGATCGCGGAGCTGCAGGCGATGCAGGCGTCGAGCTTTGCCATTGCAACACTGCAGGCGGAGCAGGCCAATGCACGAGCCACGGACCAAGCAGCACGAGCGGCCATGACATTTCAGGCGCTGACCTATCTGGCGCAATATCTCTCGGGCGTGCCGGGACGTAAGAACCTATTGTGGTTTGCGAGCACGTTTCCGGTGGTGATTTTTCCGTCGCAGGAGGAGACGAAGAGCATCGAGAAGAATCCGGCGCTGCGCGGGACGATGGAGCGGACGAAGGAGACGGCGGATCTGTTTACGAGCGCGCAGATCTCGATCTATCCGATCGGGGCCGGAGGCATGATGACCGAGCACCTGATGGAGGCTGACACGTCTGCGCCGGGAGCCCCGGGAGCCACTGGACGCATCGCGAGCGGCGGCGACACCAACATGACGCCTTATAACGAAGGCGCGGGCGAGAGGGCCGAGGTTGTGAATGAGATGGAGCAGCTGGCGGCCTCGACGGGCGGCAAGGCGTTCTATAACACGAACGACCTGAACGGAGCGATGGAGAAGGCGATCGACGACGGAGCGAATTACTACACGATCGGCTACTCGCCCACCGAGAAGACGATGGATGGGAGCTTCCGGCGGATCGATGTGAAGGTAACGCACGGGAAGTACAAGCTGGCGTATCGGCACGGATACAACGCGGAGGAGAGGCCGGCGGCGGAGGCGCTGGCAAAAGTGAATCCGCTGACGGCGCTATTGGAGTATGGACTGCCGGGCGCGACGGGCGTTTTGTATGGTGTGGCGGCGAAGGCAGGTCCGACAGAAGAAGCATCGGCAGCGAATCGCGCCGGAGCAAACACGGCATTGCAGGGGATGGTGACGCGTTATCGCGTGGACCTCACAATTCGTGCAGGAGACCTGGAGCTAAGGCCCAACGCGCAAGCCGGAAGGAGCGGGCGACTGCTGATTGGATTAAAGGCCTATGACCGCGACGGGAAGGCATTGAACTGGGAAGGCGACGACGAGACGCTGGACCTGAAGGACGCGGAGTATGGGGCGCTGGTGAAGAGCGGGATTCCGGTGCATCTGATGATCGATCTGCCAGCGAATGTGCACGCACACATGGTGACGGCGGTCTACGACTGGAACTCGGGCAGGGCAGGGACACTGGAGGTGCCACTCGGTGGGGACAAGCAGTAAAAAAGTCCCGAGCGCCATCTGATTCTGCCTTCTGCACGCCCCGACCGACTCCCTATCGCAAGCCCGACACCACATATAAATCCGAAAGCAGCCGGATATAACCGTAGGCGTAGGATTGGCCGTCCGGGCTGAAAAGGACATGAGTCATGTCGCAAACACCCGGTCCATCGGGCACCGCGATCTCTTTGAACAACTTCCTTTGACCGGTAAGTAGATTCAACCGGAAAACTCGAATCGATGACTTCGCGTGTTGGCCCACATAGAGGAAATTCGGATCGGAGGTCCATCCAACCGATTCTCCGGCCTGCAGTCCGGGAATCGGGCGCGGGGTTCCGCCGTCGATCGTGTAGAGTTTCACCCCACTCATGTCCGCGCTGCCCGCTGCAACGAGCTTTCCATCCCGCGAAACTCGGCAGTAAGTAACTCCTTCTGGCGTGATGGGGCGCGGCCTGCCGCCATCGACACTCTGAACAAAACACCGGGCTGCCCGTCCCGGCAGGTTTCCGGTGAAGATAATCTGTTTGCCATCCGCGAGCCAGTGGATCTCGTGTCCATACTGCTCAATGTCGTCCCGTTCGATCCGCCTAACCGTTCCCGGTCCAGTAGGCAGCAGGATCAACTGCGTGTAAGAGACACTCGCGGCCACCCACTTGCCATCGGGAGAAAAATCGCCGGCCATCCCTTCGCCCAGCGCGACCGGTGGCGACCCTGTCAGATCGCGCATGGCCACGGTATAGTTTGGCCCAGTCTGCTCTCCCTGCTCGTCAAACAGCAGCGCTTTGCCATCGCGCGAGATGTCCACGGGCAGCGACCAGTCCTGCCAGGAGAGGTCCCTTTCTTTGGTTGCTCCGCGCGCCATACCCATGATGCTGGCCCGTTGTTCATCGCGCGTCATCAGCACTCTGCCGTCCGGAGCGATATCCTGCAGCGTCACTCCACCCAAGGCGCGGAAGGCGAGTCGCAGATGGCCGAACAGATCTACGGCATAAATCTGGCGCTGCAATCCGGCGTGCGTGGCAGAGAACCATACTTCATCTCCCTTGGCGGACCAGGCCAGTCCCTCCTCGCTCTCCCATCCGCTGGAAAGAACCGTCTTTCGTCCATCCAGATCGACCACGGAAACACCGCCTTCATCGTCCTTGGAGGTCGGGTGATCGAGAAACGCGATCATGCGGCCATTCGGTGAAACCCGCACGTGGCTGATCCGGCCGGAGGTCTCATAAAGGACGTGGCCCAGGGGAAACTCAAGCCGCTGTTTACCGGTCACCTGACGAACGACGGCCAACGTCTTTCCGTCGGGCGACCAGTCGGCCCATTGGACACAATCGGTAAGCTGCCGCGGTGTGCCGCCCGTGGCCGGCACCTGACCCAGGATGCCCGTCATCCCAGTCATGAATTCCGGCTCCGCCGGCTGCAGTACAGCCATCTGACCAACCGAGGAGACCGCAAGCAGGTCGGTCCCCGTCAGCCCCAGAGATCGCGAGCCCGGGAACTTCAGATCGGTCGCAAAGATCTCAACCGGCATGCCCTCCCACGCCGCGGCATAATAAACGTTCCGGCCGTCTGGTGCAAACCGGGCAGAATAGACTGTCCCGTGGTTGATCGTGAGGCGCTGAATCTCCGCCGGCTGCGTTCGTATGCTGCGACGCCCCAGCCATAGACCCGCCCCCAGCAGCGCCGCACACACAATCACCGCCAGAGCAGCCAACAGGAAGAGTCTCGGCTTGTGACCTCGCGGAGACCCTCCCCTGTCTTCTGGATCGACTCCGACGGGCGTCTTAGCCGCGGGAGGCAACACCGGCGGGCTTTCAACCGTTGCCACAAAACGATAGCCGCGCCGCGGCACCGTCTCAATAAACACTGGATTGTCGGCGGAATCGCCTAACGCGGTGCGCAGCTTGCCAACCGCAACGTTGACCGCGTGATCGAAGTCTCCATACGTGTCGTCGGGCCAGATACGCGACTGCAACTCCTCGCGCGAAACGACATTGCCCGGGTTTTCCAGCAGCACCTGAAGAACCCTAAAGGGCTGGTCCTGCAGCTTGATGCGGCTCCCCGCCTTACGGATCTCGCCGATACGCAGGTCTGCCTCAAATTCTCCAAAGCGAACTGTATGGAACCCATTCTGCGACGGTGACTTTCCGTTCTGGGGAAGCTCCAGCATCGATGTGTCCACCTTCCCTTGATGGCATATCCATACGCCTTCTTCAACTATTTTGCCAGGAGATGTTCATCTCCTGGCAATCTCCAGTTTGTCTCCCGCCGCGGAACTCACACTTGATCTTCAGTTTAGGCCAGGTGAATTGAGGTACCTGGCCCTGTCGCGCACGATCGCCTCTGAAGCGCAAGGAGGAGGCCCCATGCGCAGTCGCCCTTCCCTATTGTTCAACATTCTTGTCTGCGTGGTGCTCTTGTCTCACAAGGCCCACGCAAGCGACATACCCGAGCGGGAATCGACCCCAGCGATGAGCGAGATCGCCGGAACCGCCCGGTTCGATCTCTATCAGGGCTACTTCATCGTGGTGCACGGTTCGATTGGCCCCCTCAAGAATCTCAACTTCTTCCTGGACACAGGCACGACACCCGCGGTGGTCGACTCACGCGTGGCCAGCAAACTCGATCTGCCCAGAGAAGAATCTGCCAGCATCGTGGTTCTGGGCGGCCGAACGCCCGCCCAGCAGACGAACCTGCCATCGCTTGAGATCGGTCCATTGAAACAGTCCAATCTTCACGTGGTGGCTGCCGACCTTTCCTTCTTCCAGAAGGTCCTTCCCGTACGCATCGATGCGATCGTGGGCCTGGACGTGCTTGGGCAAACAGCTTTCGTCATTGATTACTCTGCCCGCGTCATTCGCTTTGGACCGGTCCCGCCTCTGTCGGTCTCGGTCCCACTACGACTCGACCGCGGCCTGGCCGTCTTTGACGCCGAGATCAATCGTGTGCCGGTGCATCTTCTCTTCGACACCGGAGCCCATGCCCTGATCCTGTTCGCGACATCGGAAAGTTCCGAAGTGAAGCACGGTGTTGCGTTCGGATCGAAGCTCACCGAGGATTCCGAAGACAAACAGGGTTCGCTGCGCACTCTCACATTGGGCGCCGAGGAGTTTAGCCAGAAACGAGCTCTCATAGCCCACAACCCGAAGCCGTCTCAACTCGACTTCGACGGCCTGATGAGCCCTGCAGCTCTCGGAATCTCCCGCGTGTCGGTAGACCTGAAGGCTGGAGTGTTGGCGTTCAGCCGCTGAGCTCAGTGGCCACTCCATTGGCGGTTGAGATGTTCCTCAAGGAGTGATTTCCGAGTAGAGGGTGACTCAACCGGAACTCGATTCTTCGATTCGTGATTGCGTCGTTCCTTAGTTGAGATCTACTGCTTGCTGGCTGTGCCATCGCAGAATACGAGCTCGATTTGAGTAGCGCGCTCGCTGTATTCCATAGTCACAGGCGAGAGTCAAAAGGTCGAGGTAAACCGGCGCCTTATCCTGCCTTTTGAAAGTCGACAAAATGCTTAGCCACTTCGTTGTAAACAAAAAGCGTCCCGATCAAAGTGGGCACGATCCATAGAAACACCACTGTCAAGTTGGGGAATTCTGCAGAGATCTGATGAAACAATTGGGAGGAATTGACAAGCCACGTCTGGAGAAAAGCAAAACCGATCGCACATGGAATAACGATAACAATAAAAGCCACCTGGCAGAAAACGAAGCCTGGAGTCGTCATTACAAGGTTTTCGCCACAGTTTCTGCAGATGTAGATTTTCCCTGCAGGTGAGCGGAACATATTCCCCAACATGAACGATGCGCGGAGCGAATAAAGAAGCACGGATACCGGGTGTTGGCAGGTCGGGCATCTTGCCATGACTTACTCCGATGAAGATCAATTATGGATTGCGTGCCGAGATATGCGCCAGCGGCCAGTGGCGTTGCTTTGCTGCTTTCGCCGAGTGGAGGCAGACACTGGGTGCGCAGATCCTTTCGAATCAGGTGCAGCGGGAGTGCTCCTAACTCCAAACTGTGAACTGCCCTCAGAACTTCACGTTCGGCACCTGCTGCGCCGCCGGGCTCGCTGTGAAGTAATCGGGGTTCTGCTTGAATCCCGAAATCCCTGCCCAAATGCTGTTCGGAAACTGCAGCACGAACGTGTTGTAGGTCTGCAGCGCATCGTTATACCGCTTGCGCGCCACGCCGATGCGGTTCTCGGTGCCTGCCAGCTCGTCCTGCAGCCGCATGAACTGGTCGCTCGACCGCAGTTGCGGGTAGTTCTCGGTCAACGCCAGCAGTCGTCCGAACGCCGAATCCAGCGTCCCGTTCGCCGCGATCTTCGCCGCCGGCCCCTGCGCATTCAGCAAGCCCGCGCGTGCATTCGCGATGTCGCCGAACACCGTGCTCTCTTCTTTCGTGAACCCCTTCACCGTCTCCACAAGGTTGGGGATCAGATCGGCGCGGCGCTGCATCTGCACATCCACCTCGGACCAGGAAGCCTTCACGTTCTGGTCGTAACTCACCATCTGGTTCCGCGCGCTCACATAGCTGCCAAACACCATCAACGCCGCCAACACCAGCACGGCCAGAATTCCCAGAATCACCCACAGTGCCTTCATACCCTTCGTCTCTCCTCCGGCCTCCGCAAGCAGAAGCCACCTTCCCTTGTTCCGTCGATCTCTATTCCCTATTCCCGATTCCCTATTCCCTGTCTCTCACCAGTCTCCCCCGGCGCCGCCACCGCCAAAGCTTCCACCGCCAAACCCGCCGAATCCTCCGCCACCGCTGCCCCCACCACCTCCTCCGCCAAATCCTCCACCGCCGCCGCCCCAGCCGCTGCCCATCCACGGCCCGCCGCGAAATCCTCCGCCGAATAGCCCCAGCACCGCCAAAATCCGGAAGATCGTGAATCCGCCGAAGAACAGAAAGATGAGGATGAACAACAGGAAAGGCAGCACACCGCCGCCATGCCGCACCTGCGGCTGCGCCTGCTCCTGCGGCTCATTCGTGAGCGTTACGCCTGCATCCGCCGCGATCGCCTGCGCCACCTGGCCCACGGCCATCGTCACCGCGCTGTCATAGTCGCGTGAACGCAGATAGGGCACCATCGACCGGCCGATATCGCCTACCTTGGCGTCGTTCAGGATCCCCTCGAGCCCATATGCTACATCGATCCGGTATTTGTGGACGTCGACCGCCAGCAGAACCAGCACGCCCTTGTCCGAGCCCTTTTTGCCGATCTTCCAGGCGTCCTCCAGTTGATTCGCCCAATCTGCCGCGTCGTCGCCGTCAAGGTCGTGAACCGTGACAATCGCGATCTGAGAATTGGCCTTGGAATGATCGAGCTGGCTGCAGAGACTGTCGAGCTCCTCGACCGCCTGCGGCGAAAGAACATGAGCAAAATCGCTGACGTAGTCGGTAGGCTTGGGCAGGTCCTTGACTTGCTCGGCGTGGAGCAACGAAAGGCAAGAAAGAAAAAGCCCGCAAACAAGCAGGCCAAAAAGCTTCGTGCGCTGAAAAGCTTTCATCGCACTCCATTGTACGTGGGGAACGGGTCATTGGTTCCCCAAGAGGCTCTCTATCGCCCCTGGTCCGCCGTCCGAAGTGGCCGCATGATTATTGTCCGAATTTCCGCAACCCGCACGTCACCGGCTGCCATCTACATCGCTCCACTCCGCTAGAATCGAGTCAGCATGGGCAGCGCTTCGACGCCTTCGATCAGCCAGCTCTGGGAGGGGCGTACGATCGACGGAAAGTTCGCTCTCCTCGAATGGCTGGGCGGCAGCCCTGAGTGCAGTGTCTTTGTCACACTGCGCCAGGGAGCACACCGGTCCGCCATCAAGCTCATCCTCGCCGAAGATTCAGACGCCGAAGCATGGCTCTCGCTCTGGGAGATCGCGCGCCGCCTGGCACATCCCAATCTCATGCCGGTCTTCGAGACGGGCCGATACTCAGTCGACGGTGCGGGCCTGGTCTACCTCGTCACCGAATGCGCCGATCGCGTGCTCTCGCAGTTCATTCAGGATCGCCCACTCAAACCGCATGAGGCGAGCAATATCGTCTACCCCGTCGTCGATGCGCTCTCCTATCTCCACGCCAAAGGCTTCGTGCACGGCCACGTCAAGCCGTCCAACATTCTCGTCTCCGGCGATCAACTGAAGCTCTCCACCGATAGCTTTCTCGTCGCCGCCGCGGTTCCCACGCGTCTTGGCAAACCCGTTTCCTTTGACGCCCCCGAGCTTGCATCCGGCAATCTGTCTCCGGCCGCGGATGTCTGGTCGCTCGGCGGCACTCTCATTGAAGCTCTCACGCAGCATCCTCTGCTCTGGGACCCGGCCGCCAATCGCCCGCCCGAGATTCCGCAGTCGCTTCCCTTGCCTTTCTGCGAGATCGTGCCGGAATGCCTCCGCCTCGACCCCGCATCGCGTTGCACGTTGGCGGACATCAAAGCGCGCATCGTTCAGCCGCCGGCGCCGGCACCCCTTCCGTCTGCCGATGAGCTGGTGGCCCGCCTCACGCTGCAGCACCCTCCTGCGCTGCTCCCGCCATCGGCAGGGCCACAGCCCATCGATGCCGAGCCCACCGCCCAATCGCCATCCGCGCGGTGGAAGCCGGAAGAGCCTCGCTCTGCCCCTGCGCTGCGCTTGCACGAAGAGGCCGAGCGGCCGCGCCGATCCAAACTTCCACTCGTGTTCGGCATCCTCGTTCTTCTTGCTCTGGGCGGTGTCGTGCTGGCTCTGACAGGCAACCTCAGCTTACCGCCGGAGCTCGCCAAATATCTGCCGCCGTCGAGCCCCGGAGACTCGCACCCGCAACAGAGCGCACCCCAGAGCACCGCGGCTCCATCGCCGGCCTCTGTACAGCCCTCAGCCGAGCCGTCCGCCCAGCCCGGCACCCTGCCGGCTCAAGCGACGCCGCAAACAGATCCCTCGACTCCGGACTCGGCTCAGGCATCGACTCCGCCTTCGTCCATTGCTGAATCCGTTCCGAGCAGCGACGAACCCACTCCGCAACCTGTATCTCCCACCACTCCTTCAAGCGATGCATCCACTTCCCCCTCCACCGCACACCCCGAGCCTCAGCCCACCCAGCCTCAACCCGAGCAGAAGCTCCCCTCGCGCCCCCGCAACGCGCCCGGCGCCGTCGCCAATCGCGTCTTGCCCGCCGTCTCACCTGAAGCCGCGGACAGCATGCGCGCGTCTGTTCTGGTCATCCTCCGCGTCACCGTAAATCGCAATGGTTCGGTTGCCGACATATCCTACGTTTCCCCCGGACCCGGTAACTACTTCGCCCGGGTCGCACAACGCGCCGCGCTCACGTGGAAGTTCGACCCTCCGCTGCGCGAGGGCCACGCCGAACCCAGCGTGTGGAGATTGCGTTTCTTCTTCTCGCGCCGCGACGTCGACGTCACTGCCAGCGAAGAAGAGCCCTTCGCCCCATAGCTGAAGCGTCCGTGTCGTCCACCAGACCACCGACCGGATGGGCTTCCTCGAACGCATGATCGGCCGCGTCCACAATGCAGTCACCCAGTATTAGGCCTAGGACGTATCGACCTAAGCCGGTAGCCAGCGTTGTGCGAGAAAATCCGGCAAACCGGGGTCCCCGCGGACAGGTCCTCGCCCGCGGGGTGGCTGACCTTCGTCATCGCCCTGGCAATCCGCGTTTGCGAAGTATTTCCCTCGTCCGCGCTACTCTGAATCCAAGCATCGAACAAACCTGCGGGAGCCCGAATCGGCTCCCGTTTTCTTTTGCTCGCTGCACCTAAGTCTTCCGGACAAATCTCAGACCCGCCAGCCAATCCCTCCATCCACGCCGTCGCCTCATACACTGGAGAGGAGATGAACGAGACCCCGATCCCTCCCGCACCCATTCCGGCCCCGCCGATTGCCCGCATCGAGCCGCGAGAGACCGTCCTGCACGGCATCACCCTCCGCGACGACTACGCCTGGCTCCGCGAAAAAGAGAGCCCCGAGGTCCACGCCTATCTCGAGGCCGAGAACGCCTACGCCGACGCCGTCACCGCGCCCCTCGCCGGCCTGCGCGACGACCTCTACAACGAGATGCTCAGCCACATCAAGCAGACCGACGTCTCCGTTCCCTACCGTGACGGCGCCTGGTGGTACTACTCCCGGACGGAAGAGAGCCTGCAGTACGCCATCTACTGCCGCAAGCGCGCCGCAGCCAAACCGGACGCGACCGGCCCGCACGCCGACGCCCTCGAAGAAGTCATCCTCGACGGCAACCAGCTGGCCGAGGGACATGCGTTTTTCTCCATCGGGGCGACCGACATCTCCGACGACGGCCGCTGGCTCGCCTACACCACCGACACCACCGGCTTCCGCCAGTACACGCTGCACATCAAAGACCTCGAAACCGGTGACACCCTCCCCGAAACCGTCGAGCGCGTCGGCTCCGTCACCTGGGCCGCCGACAACAAGACCCTTTTCTATTCGGTAGAAGATGAAGAGCAGAAGCGCCAATATCAATTGTGGCGACATGTGCTTGGGTCCGATCACAAGACCGACGTGCTCGTCTATCAGGACGATGACGAGCGTTTCAATCTCGGCGCAGGCCGAACCCGCGACGGCAAGTACATCATTCTCGAATCCGCCAGCCACATCACCAGCGAGTGCCATGTCCTCGCCGCCGACAATCCCACCGGCAACTTCACCCTCATCGCCGCACGCGAAGACGAGCACGAATACTCCATCGATCATCGCGACGGTTTCTTCTTCATCCGCACCAACGACAAGGGCCGCTACTTCCGCCTTGTGACCGCACCCGTCGCCTCGCCCGATCGTGACCACTGGACCGAACTCATCCCCCATCGCGACGGCATCATGCTCGAAGATGTCGATCTCTTTGCCAACTTCTTCGTCGCCAGCGAGCGCGAGGACGGGCTGCCGCGGCTGCGTCTCTGGTCCTTCGGCGGCGAAGGGACCACTGCAAAGCAGACCAGCGAGATCGCGTTCCCGGAGCCTGCCTACAGCGCAGGTCCACACATCAACCGCATCTTCGACACGACGAAATATCGCTACGCCTACCAGTCGCTGGTCACGCCCAGCTCGGTCTTCGAGTACGACATTGCGGGCGGCAGCTCGACGCTGCTCAAGCAGGTGGAGATTCCGGCAGGTTTCGACCGCACCCTCTACACCAGCGAGCGTGTCCACGCCACTGCACTCGACGGCGTGCAGGTCCCCGTCTCCATCGTGTATCGCAAAGACAAACGGGCTGCCGGCAAGAATCCCCTATACGCCTACGGCTACGGGTCCTATGGCTATGCCCTGCCGCTGGGCTTCAATTCCAATCGTCTCAGCCTGCTCGATCGCGGCCTTGTCCTCGCCTACGCGCACATTCGCGGTGGCGGCGATCTCGGCAAGCCCTGGCACGACGCGGGCAAGATGCTCTTGAAGCGCAATACCTTCACCGACTTCATCGCGTGTGTGGAGCACTTGACCAAGGCCGGCTACGGCGATCCGGCGCGCGTCGCCATCGAGGGCGGGTCTGCGGGAGGATTGTTAATGGGCGCGGTCACCAACCTGCGCCCCGATTTGTTTCGAGCAGTTTTATCCCACGTGCCCTTCGTCGATGTGATGAATACCATGCTCGACGACTCCCTGCCTCTCACCGTCCCCGAATATGAGGAGTGGGGCAATCCCAACGAAGAGAAGTACTTCAAGACCATGCTGAGTTACTCGCCCTACGATAACTTGAAGCGCGCGAGTTACCCAGCCATGTTAGTCAAGACCTCGCTCTTCGACAGCCAGGTCATGTACTGGGAGCCAGCGAAGTATGTCGCGAAACTGCGCACCCTGAAGACCGACCAGAACCCGCTGCTGCTCGTCACCAACATGCAGGCCGGCCACGGCGGAGCCAGCGGCCGCTACGACTACCTGAAAGAGATCGCCTTCGACTATGCGTTCCTGCTCAAGGAGCTTAGCGTCGTCTAAGCATCTTCACCTGTAAAGAGCTGGGAGCGGGATGGCCTTGCTGGCTGCTCGACGGAGCTAGGCCACGCCGACAGATGGCCGTTCCTCGCCAGAGTCAGGAGCTTTTGATGCCTTGATGTAACCCACAGCGAAGACAAGGTGCGGAACATGGAACATAGTGAATTTGCAAAGACCAGCAAGATCAGGAGTAGAGGCGAATGAAATGCTGATTACGGCAGAAACTGTCACACTAATCGCCGCACAGGTAATCAGTGCGATCGCCGCAACCCTTGGAAGCCACACTGCAATAAACGCTATTGGTAGGGGCAGTAAAAAGAGCGCGAGATAAACGGCTGCCCCGCTCCAAAAATCGTTGCTGCCGAGTGTGAAGCTGAATATGGCCCCTATCACAAAACAGATGAGTCCCCATGTAACTCCGGCAACCTTGATATTTCAGGGCTCTGAAACTCCTGCGCCGCTAACCAGCCGCCTTTACCAACTCCGGCTTTGTCTCCAGCCTTGACGCATGAGCCCACAACCCCAGCCCCGGATTGGCGATGAAGAAGATCTCCTCGCCATCGACCGTGTTATAGCCGTGCCGCAACTTCGCCAGATCGTAGCGCCGCATCATCGTCGCCAGATCCCCGCACTCGAACCCGACGCCCTCGATCTCTTCGCGCGTTAGATGCCCAGGGCACCACGTGATCGTGAACCGCCCCTCCGACGACGCATGAATCAGGTGCGCCGCTGCACCCAGCTCCGCCGCCAGATCGGCATCCTTCTCCACAGCGGCGAGAGTCGCCGGTGTGCCGCGATACCCGTACTTGCGAATCAGCCCATCGATCTTCTTGTCCTCGCCGAATTCTCTGACCGCCGGAGCATGAATGATCAAGTGTCCGCCGTCTGCCAGCGCCATTCGTGTGCGATACACGGCCTTGTTGCCGATCCACGTCGAATGAAACTCCTCCGGGTCGAGATACACCACCGCCTTACGAATCGGCTTGTCCACAATTTCAAAATTCACCTTGAGACTCAACTCCGCCGCACGATAGAAGCACTCGCTGTCATCGCCGATGAACAGCCCGCGCACCGCCAGCGATCCATCGCTCTTCCGGCCCACCACCGTCTGCACATAGACAATCGGCAACCCGCGCAAAAAGCGATCCGTCGCATAGTTCAGCACCGCGCGCACCGGATTGTCCGCCCGGCCCATGATGCGCTCCATGCCGTAGACCGCGCCCAGATAGTGGCTACGGTTGATCCCTTCGCGCCCGCCTGTACCGATGAGAATGTTTTTCGAGTAGTTCGCCATGCCGATCACTTCGTGCGGCACCACTTGGCCGATCGACAGAATCAGGTCAAATCCGCCTTCCGCAATGAGCCTATTCACCTGCGCCTGCCAGGCAAAGTTCAGCTTGCCTTCCGACTGCTCGCGAATGAACGCCGCCGGCACTTCGCCCAGCGTCACGATATCCGTCCGCCAGTTGTGAACCTTGAACAAGTCCAGCGGCATCGCGCCGAACATAGGTACGATCTGCGCCGGCTGCATCGGCACATGCGTTCCAATCGCCGGCAGAACCGCCTTCAAGCTGTCGCCGTAATGTTCCCAGGCAAAGCGCGTCAGCATCCCCGCCTGCGAGTGAAGCCGCGTGATGTCCGGCGGAACAGCCAGCACACGCTTGCGCGCTCCCAGCTGGAACAGCGCCGCGGTCAGATGCTGCTTCAATTGATCCGGGGAAAGATCGGCATCCACGCCGCCGACGGCACAGAGGAGACTCATGCGGTTATCTTCTCTCTGAAGGAGGCGGGTGGCAAATGAGCCCCGAAATTACACAACGAGAGGCGCTCCGAGTAGACTTCCTGCGATGCGACTTTTCGTTGGAATTGCGTTGAGCGCCGGGACCCTTGCCGAACTCGCCCCACTCGTCGCGCAGATGAAGCCCAAGATCACCGGCTGGCGCTGGTCCGAGCCTGAGTCCTGGCACATCACACTGCAGTTCCTCGGCACGACCGGCGTAGATCAGTACTCGCGGCTCATCCCGCAGCTTCGCGCGATCCGCTCGCCCAAGGTGCCGGTCCAGCTGGGCGGTCTCGGCGTCTTCGATCGCACCGGCATCTTCTTCGTCGATGTGCAGGTCTCTCCGCAACTCGCCGACCTCCAGAAGCTGGTGACGAGTGCTACCGCACCCTGCGGCTTTGTCGCGGAATCGCGCCCTTACCATCCTCACATCACGCTCGCCCGCTTCGAAGGCAAGAACCGCGCCCAAAACCTTCCCGACACCTCCGCGCCGGCCCCGCCATTCTCCGGGTTTATCGCCAGCGAGTTTCTGCTCTACGAAAGTGTCCTTGCTCCGGCCGGCGACCGCTATGCAGTCCGCGGACGCTTCCCTCTGATTTGACGCCGCTTGTGCGCTCCCCCTCTTGCTGTGACGGGCCTCACATCGACGGTCCTTGCCACAACCCTAGAATCATTGCAAGACCTTCGTCTGCTGCGACCCGATAGTCGAAGGGCAAAACTGCGAGTTTTTTCCCGAGTCTGCGAGCCAGGACGGTCGAGTATATGAGCTTGAAGCATTGGCTCCGCGACATCGCCGTCGGAAACCGCCGTGTAGCCGAACGCCGCCAGCTTCGCGGGTTCGCGGCCACCTACGATACAGGCTCGGAAATCCGCCAAAGTATCATCCACGACATCAGCGCCACGGGCATCTTTCTGGAGACAAGCGATCGCTGGGAGCCGCAAGCGTCCGTCCCGTTGACGCTGCATCGGATCGCGTCGCCCAGCGCAGAAACCGCTGCGCCGTTGGTCAATCTCAAGGCGCGCGTGGTGCGATGCACCGAAGACGGCGTCGCCTTTGCATTCGAGATGCCCTCGGACGTGGACCGTCTGCTCTGGATCAACCTTGTCGACTCGGCAACGTATGAGTCCGAGTCAGACGACATCGTTGCCCCATTCAAAATGGCGAAGGCTCTGGCCTTTCTCACGCACATTTGCGCGCCTCACGGCACTCACGTCCGCCAACGAGTGCGTGCCAATCTGACGGGGCAGCGTCTTTGGAACACCGTTGAGATTGCGCTGCAAGCGGAGAACCACTTAGCCGCATGGCCGGATGGCGGAGATGAGCTTTGCGATCCCTCGCTGGCTCTGCGCATCCTCGAAGAAGGATCGTGGACCGAAGACGAATCGATGATGCATGACTGGGCAGGCCTGTTGGCAACCGCCTGTTCGAGCGGAAAGAACGACGCCGCGAGCTGGACCTTTGTCGAGATCTTCGGTCAGCTGACCCCGACCCATGTGCGCATCTTGTTTGAGGCCTGCCGGCGTGGCACAAAATACTTGGCCCCGGACGGGCAACTTACCTCGCGACCTCTCACGGCAAACTCCGATGACGTCATGCACTTCAGCGACACCCGAGATCTGCTCCGCGTGGCCCGTTCGTTGCAGCACCTCTACGAACTGGGACTGATTGAGGAGCGGGTGAAGAGTTCCATGCTCCTCCCCGTCGAAGGGGTCGGTATGACGCCGACCAACCTGGGGCTGCAACTGTTTGCTCTCTGCAATGGCCACTGCGGCCCGCTGGAATCCTTTTATGGCGTGAAGCGCGCTGCAGAGCTCACGTCGGCGAGGTGACCCGTGCACCGATTCTTTGGCGGAATCCCCGCCTGAAATCTGCGGCGGCGGGCCCCCGGTCGACCGTCAGCCTTTCATTCCCCGGCACTTCGGAGTGGAGGGGTATGAAATTCTGCCTTGACCTTGGTTCATTGGCAATGCAAAACTGCGCGCAGTGGGTCTGCACAGGCGGAACTTGAGTTCTTCGGCATCTTTTTGATTTTGATGGTGTTACGATGGCTGGAGAGAGGTCCCAGCGAATCGGCTCGGCCGGGCGGGGCATCCCCGGTCAGTGAGGAATCGTGGATACAAAGGTCATCAACGTCTATAACGAGAAAAACCAGAAGCTGGTTGGCTCTGGTCTGATCATCGTTGATGCCGCCACCGAGCCTCTCAAAGTCCTCAAAGTTCTGGTGGAAGGGCTACCCGATGGCCGTTCCGGCTTGTGGCTGACAAACTTCAAGGGTATTCCGGTTGCACGAACCCTCTCGCCCTTCGACTTGGTGTATCTCGACCCTGGCTACATTGTTGTCCATTGCGTAGAAATCTCAGTCGAAGGCGAATACGAGCCTTTCAGCGGCGATCCGGCCAGTGCATTGGTTCTGCCTCCGCGATCGATTGCTTCATCGAGGATGCAACCGGGAGACCGCCTTCTGTTTCGTACCGTCGACCCGGGAGTCCAGTCCTCGTCGGGCCCGAGGCCGTCGCGCGCACCACAGAAGCCATCCATCCCGCAGCCAACAGCCAGCCAACCGGGAGGCGCTCACTTCTTCAACTCCGCCTTCCCTATTCCACCCACAGACAACTCAGGAACTTCGCTGCCCGGCTTCTATGGAGGACTGCCTCAGGGCCATGGAGGCACGCCATCGGCGATTCCCGGGGCAACTGCATCCGCAGAGCAAAGCCCCACTGCGCAGGCTCACAATACTGCCATCTCGGGGAGGCTCACCAAAAGCGCAAATTCCATGCTGGGGACCACCCCGGCACTTCGTCCTTCTCTTGGCGACGAGCCTCAGCCCGGATCGCGCGAGATCGGTTTGGGTTCCGCGACCACAGTGCAAACCAGTCCGCCCCCGGTCGAGATGGCCTTCTCACTGAGAATGCCGACACGGCTCATGGCCACTCCTCTGGAGTTGAGCGGTGCGACCGAGCATATCCAGGACAGCCAACCCACAAGTTCCATGCAATCGGGCAGGCTCCTCCGGACGGTCAACCTGGCTCCTGCAATTCTCCCCGAAGAAGAACTTGAGCCGGCGCCACCTGTGTCCGATCCCACGCCAACGGAGGCTGCCGCCGCAGCGGCTCCGCTTCCAGCCGAGTCTCAAGCAACCATTGAGATTTCTTCCGAGACTTCTCCTGGGGCAACCGAGGCCGTTGCAGAGAAGGAGAAACCGCGCGAGCCGACCCTTGGGATCGTCATCCCGATCACGGCGGCACACTCGGCATCGGTTCCGCATCACATCCCCACTGCCGCACCGGAAACACCTGCGACGGTGATCCCGATCGTGCCTGATGTAGTTGCTGAGCCGGCTGCGAGCACGGCACTCGTACCGCTTGAGACGCAACGGACCCCTCGGGCCGTTCAGCCAGTTCCTGCTCCGGTACCTCAGGAGTTCTCCGTGCCGGAATCGCTTGCTGTGGCAGCGACCGCGGCCGTTGCGCCGGCACAGCCAAGTATGCCGTCTGCCCAGCCGGCAGCGAATAACGCTGTGGCTCCCGTGGCGCCTGCAAGCTATCCAAGGACGCAGATTAAGCCAGCTGAAAAACAAATTGATCTCGCGATCTCTCACAAGAAGAAGAAGCCATCGTGGGATGTTCGTCTGCTCTACAAACTCTTCCCGGAATTCGATCCTGCGCGGCCGCCCGAGATCCGTTATCCCCGGTTGGAGGAGAGAAAGCAGATCGTCGACGACGAAGAAGAATTGTCGCTCAAACTGCAAGTCCTTTGCTGGCTCTATCCGGATCTGCAACTCGACAAGGTCAAGCAGAAACGCAGCGAGGAACGCCGGGCAGTCCGCCTGCCCTCGCCTGGGTTGGTGGCCTACTTTTTCACCGGCGGCGCGCCGCGCCCTCACCCCATCAAAGACATCAGTGTCACCGGTTTCTACATGTGCACGAACGAGCGTTGGTTGCCCGGCACGATCGTTCGCGTGACGCTGCAAATGGTCGATGCAAGACCCGACGGCGGCAGAGATTCCATCACTGTCCATTCGCGCGTGGTCCGCTGGGGACCCGATGGCGGTGGCTTTGAATTTGTGCTGCCGGGCTTCCTCGAACAATAGGCAAGTTTGCGTATTTTTCCCGCGCTCGCCTTATATTCATTCTTAGGATCTCGGATACTCTCCGCGTTTCAATCTTCCCTTACGGGCGCGGGATAGCCTCCAAGAGCCTCGCATAACCACCGAGGAGCAATGCATGAAGGGTTTGCGCACCTGCGCAAGAGCGCTAACTTTTGCCGCCGCGCTTTCGCTGGCAGATTCATGTCTTCCGGCTCAGCCGAAGTCAGTTACCAGGACCGCGCACGAGACCCCAGTCCACGCGCTCTTCATCAGTGACATACACTTCGAGCCCTTTTGGGACCCAGGGAAGGCTCCCCAGTTGGCCACCGCCCCTGCCGAGCAGTGGAAGTCGATCCTTGGGTCAGCGGATTCTTCCGATCGCGATGCGCAATTTGCCGCGCTGGAACAAAAGTGCCACACGCGCGGCGAAGACACGTCATACGGCTTGTACGCGTCGAGCCTGACGGCCATGCAATCGAAGGAGCGCGATGTAGCGTTCATCACGGTCAGCGGCGATCTGATCGCGCATGCGTTCTCGTGCAAATACGACGCACTCTTTCCAAAATCGAGCCCCGACGCTTACCAGAGCTTCGTGGAGAAAACCATCCAGTTTGTGCTCGGCGAACTGCGCACAACAGTTCCCGAAGCTCGTGTCTACGCGGCATTGGGGAACAACGATTCCGACTGCGGAGACTACCAGCTCGACAAACACAGCAGCTTTCTCTCGCATCTGAGTGAGGTCATCGCAGAAGGTCTTCCGCCCGCCTCGCGCCAGAGTGCTGTCATGACCTTCGCAGATTCCGGCTACTACAGTGCGGCCCTGCCTGCTCCGCTGGAGCACATACGACTACTGGTCCTCGACGACACGTTCATGTCGCGCAAGTACGCGTCGTGTTCAGGAAAGCCTGACTCTGGCGGAGCAGACGCGCAGATGGCCTGGCTTCGCGCTCAGCTTGCAGAAGCTCGCCAGAAGAGGCAGCACGTGTGGGTGATGGGACACATTCCTCCTGGCATTGACCCGTATTCAACCGCGGTGAAGATGCGCGATGTGTGCGGAGGCAGTGCGCCAGAGATGTTCCTTTCCTCCGGCGATCTGCCCGAGCTGCTGTCGGACTACGGAGATGTGATTCAGCTGGCCCTGTTCGCTCATACGCACATGGACGAGATGCGTCTGCTGAAACCCGAGAATGCTGCTGCCTCTTCAGCAGCACTAGGTGTGGCAGTCAAGCTGGTCCCTTCAATTTCTCCCATCAACGGCAACGCGCCGTCGTTCACGATCGCCACAGTCGAACCGACCACTGCAACTCTCAGGGACTACCGCGTTTTCGTTGCCTCGGATGGGACGGGCAGTAATGGGGCCTGGCAAGAGGAGTACGACTACACTAAGACCTATCATCAGGCAACGTTTTCAGCGGTGGCATTGAACTCGCTCATCAAGGGCTTTCAAACGGACTCCGACGCCACCACAGATCCCAGCGAGGCTTACCTGCGCAACTACTTCGTTCGTGATCATTCGCTCGAATTGAAGCTCTTCTGGCCCCAGTATGTCTGTGCGTTGGCCGGTTACGATGTCGCCACCTACAAAGGCTGCGTTTGTCAGCATTCCAATCCATAGTCTGAGGCCATCGGCCTATCGCGCGGGTATAGTCTGTTTTCAAGAAGTGTGAATTCTCAGAGAGGTTGAAGTGGGAACCCACGCATACGTCGAACGCATCGTCGATCTCATCGATCCGGCAACCAATCTGATCTTCGGCCAAAGCCTGGAAGAGGCAAGGCAGTGCCTCCTGGACGGTTCCGCGGACGCGGTCGGCTGCATTGCGGGATCGTTCGCGCTGATCGCCAACCGAGGCAAAACCGTCCGCATGGCGCGATCGCTGGACCGGCCGATGCGGTACTTCCTTGCCAAGCAGCAGGCCGGGCCAATGCTGATTGTGGCGTCGCGTATCGACGATATCCATGCATGGCTGAACAAGGAAGGACTCGGCGCGCAGTTTCATCCGAGCTACACACGCATGGTCCCGGCGCATCACCTGGTGGAGATTCAGCTCATCGGATGCCCCGATCCTGATCCGGTCTACACACGATTCTTCACGCCGGAGATGGGGACGCTGCCGGCGGATCTTGATGTCATCGGACGGCGGTACATCGGCGCGCTGGCCGAAGAGATCGGGCAATGGCTTGATGCAGTTCCGCAGCATGAGCCCATCGGGGTGTGTTTCTCCGGCGGCATCGACAGTGGAAGTGTCTTTCTGACGACCTATCGCGTGATGCTCCAACGGGACATGAATCCGGGCAGACTCAAGGCGTTTGTCCTCGACTTCGGCGATGGGCCCGATGTGCAGCAGGCACGCGCATTTCTCGATTCGCTGGGCCTTGGGTTGTTTCTCGAGCCGATCGAAGCTGACCGCGCTGCGCTCGATGTGCAGGAAACGATTCGAATCGTCGAGGACTACAAGCCGCTCGACATCGAATCGGCGTCGATGGCCGTGGCCCTGTGCCGCGGCATTCGCACGCGCTATCCGGAGTGGAAGTATCTGCTGGATGGGGACGGTGGCGACGAGAATCTCAAGGACTATCCGATCGAGCAGAATCCCGAGTTGACGATTCGCAGCGTCATCAACAACCCGATGCTGTATCAGGAAGGCTGGGGTGTGGGGAGGATCAAGCATTCGCTGACCTATTCGGGCGGCCTGAGCCGTTCGTATACGCGGACCTACGCGCCGGCACATCACTTCGGCTTTGAAGGATTCAGCCCGTATGCGCGGCCGCAGGTGATTGCAGTTGCCGAGGCGATTCCCTTCATCGAGCTGACCGGCTACAACGTCGACAGGCTCTATGAACTGAAGGGTGAGATTGTAAGCCGCGGAGTGGAAGCAGTCACGGGCATGAAAATGCCGGCGTATCCGAAGCGGCGCTTTCAACACGGCGCGCTACCTGAGGAGGCTCTGCGGCGAACACTTCCCTTCCAGGAAGCCGAGTACCGGAAGCAATTCCTTGCCCTCTATCAATGAGCCTGGACCTGCAATATCCTGCTGATCCAATCGAGCGAACGCGGTGGATTGTAGCGCGTCGCCCGCAACGCAATCCCGTTGCCCCGAACCAGCCGTACACCTTCTTCGCCGAAGAAGAGTTCTCGGCAAAGGGCGAGATCGTACCGGTCGCGACGATCTTCCTGACCAACCGTGAGTGCCCCTGGCGCTGCGTGATGTGCGACCTATGGAAGAACACGCTCACTGAGCCGGTCGAAACCGGCGCGATTCCGCGACAGATTCAATTTGCTCTGGACCGCTTGCCGCCGGCGCGCCAGATCAAGCTCTATAACAGCGGAAGCTTTTTTGATGCGCAGGCGATTCCGCCCGCGGATTATAGGGCCATTGTGGAGTTGATCCGGCCTTTTGAACGCATCATCGTCGAGTGCCATCCGTCGCTGGTGGGCGAACGGTGTTGGGAGTTTGGCGAGATGCTGGGGCGGCCCCTCGAGGTGGCCATGGGTCTGGAGACAGCACACCCGGGCGTTCTGGAGCAGCTGAACAAGAAAATGACGCTGGAGCAGTTCGCCAAGGCTGCGGAGATGCTGCGAGCGCACGATGTGGGTCTCCGCGTCTTTATTCTGGTGCAGCCGCCGTTCATGAAGCGGGACGATGCGCTTGAGTGGGCGAAGCGGTCAGTGGATTCTGCGTTTGACTGCGGAGCGACGGCGGTAAGCCTGATCCCGACGCGTGGCGGCAATGGCGCGATGGAAACGCTGGAGCGCATTGAGGAGTTTGAGAAGCCGTCCCTTGCGACGCTCGAAGCAGCAGTCGAATATGGGCAGGATCTCAAACGGGGGCGCGTCTTCGCCGATCTGTGGGATTTGCAGCAGAGTGTCCCGCAATGCGCAGAGTGCTGGCCGGCCCGACTTGACCGGTTGCGGACGATGAACCTGACCCAGCACGCGTCGGAGAGCGCCCGATGCGAGCAATGCGGAGGAGCGAGTTGACGGGCACTTACGACATTGCGATTGCCGGGTCGGGCTTTGCTGGATCGCTACTGGCCATGATCGCGAAGCGGCTCGGGTACTCGGTAGCTCTGATCGAGCGGGGCACACATCCACGCGTCGTAATCGGGGAGTCGTCGACGCCGCTGGCAAATCTGCTCTTTGAAGAACTCTGCCAGCGCTATGACCTGAAGGCTCTGGCACCGCTGGCCAAGTGGGGAAGCTGGCAACGCACTTATCCGCAGCTTGCATGCGGTCTGAAGCGGGGATTTACTTTCTATCACCACGATCTACGCGAACCCAGCGACCCGGCAGCATCGTTTGAGACGCAACTTCTGGTGGCCGCAAGTCCTCATGATGAGATCGCAGACACGCAGTGGTATCGAGCCGACGTCGATGCGTTTCTCGCGGAGCACGCGCGGCAGCTCGAAGTTGATTACTTCGACGAGACGCAGATCGAAAACGTTGAGTGCAGTGCGAATGGCATTCGGCTCGCAGGATCGAGGCATGGCTCGGCCTTTTCGCTGAACGCGAGCTTCGTGATCGACGCGACGGGGCCGCGCGGGCTCCTTCACCGGGCGCTGAGGCTGAGCGAGACAGAATCGCCCGGCTATCCGCAGACGCAAGCGCTCTGGAGCCATTTCGAGGGAGTAACGCGACCCGCAGATACGCCGCTGGGGATGCCACCGTATCCGTCGGAAGATGCGGCTGTTCATCACGTGTTTGACGGCGGATGGATCTGGACGCTGCGCTTCAACAATGGAATCACGAGCGCGGGTGTCGCGGCGACGAATGCGGTCGCGGCGCAGCTTGGATTTAGTGAAGGCGAGTCCGCGTGGAATCGGCTGGTCAAAGCGATGCCGGCTCTACAGGCGCAGTTCTCCCATGCGCAGGCGGTCCTGCCGTTTCGATTGATCCGGCGGCTCTCATTCCTGAGCGGGCAGGTTGCCGGCGATCGCTGGGCGCTATTGCCCTCCGCAGCGGGGTTCGTGGACCCACTTCTGTCGACAGGGTTTCCGCTGACGCTGCTGGGCGTGGAACGGATGGCTCGGATTCTCGAGGTAGGGCTCGAGTCGCGTCGACTCGGCGTGGAGCTTTTGGATTACGAACGAAGAACTCGAGACGAGATCATGGCGACGGCGCGCTTGATTGGTGCGCTCTACGCGAACATGAGCAACTTTGCGGTTTTTCGCGCCCTCACCCTGCTCTACTTCGCTGCGGCCAGCTACTCCGAGGCGGCTCGACGGCTGCACAAGCCGCAACTGGCGCAGTCGTTCCTGCTCCACGATCGGCCGACATTTGGTCCAGCGATGCGGGCGATTCTCGAGCGTGCGGCGCGCCGACCACATGGAGCCGATGCAACGCAACTCATCGAAGAAATTCGGCGCACTATCGAGCCGATTGACGTGGCGGGCCTGAGCAGGCCGAACACGCGCAATTGGTATCCGGTCGACGCGGACGATCTGCTGAATGGTTGCGTCAAAGTCGAGTCAACACGCGTGGAGATTGAATCGCTGCTGCAGCGATGCGGGTTCTGTCCCGCGGGCCAATTGCGCTAACGTACGCCGATCAGTGCGCCCGTTGGGTCGTCGCATTCAGGCCAGAAAACGAGATCGGCTGCGATGCGACGATGCCCTTCCCTTCCTCGATCGTGATCGACTGATTGGCCTTGATTCCGCCGAACGATTCTCTCTTGCCGATCGGCCAGACAATCTGCAGGTTTACGCTTGCATTGCTGCCTGGCCGGCCAAGGCCGAAGGTCAACGGAAGCTCGCTTTGCGAAAGATAGCTCGACCCACCTTTGATCATCTGTAGGAGGTGCTGGCCACCGCTTGTCGTCACGGTCACCTTGGCGCCGATGGCGTCGCGGTTGGACCGCGTGCCCACGGCCTTCACACGCAGAACATCATTCTGATTGCCGTTGTCGTTGCGAAGCAGCTTGGCGAGACCATTGTTAGTGGAGACAACCACGTCGAGGTCGCCATCATTGTCGAAGTCGGCGTAGGCCGCGCCGCGCGCGACGATGGGCTGTTCGAGCGGAGGACCCACTTTGCGCGACATATCTTCGAACCTGCCATTGCCGCGATTGCGAAAGAGAAGCAGCGGCTCGGCATAGTGAATCGTCGGCTGCATGACGCTGATGTCGTCTGCGACGTGCCCGTTGGCGGCAAAGATGTCCGGCAAGCCGTCAAGATCGTAGTCGAAGAAGAATGTGCCGAAGGTCAACGAAGTGGCCGAGGGCGAGGCAATACCGGAGGCAACAGACTGATCGGAGAACAGTCCCGATCCTTCGTTGCGATAGAGAGCGAGGCTTTCATTGGCAAAGTTGCCAATGATGAATCCCTGGCGGCCGGAGAGATCGTAGTCGGCTGAATCTACACCCATGCCGGCACGCGCCTTTCCGGCTTCGCTGTAGGCGACGCCTGCGATCACCGCACATTCAGTGAACGTGCCGTCGTGATTGTTGCGGTAGAGCTTGTCGGGCTGAGTGTCATTCGCGACAAACAAGTCGAGCCACCCATCATTATCAAAGTCGAGCAACGCCACGCCGAGCGATTTGCTTGTCGGGTCGTAGAGGCCCGCTTTCTTCGTCACGTCTTCGAAGCGGCCATTACCCAGGTTGTGAAAGAGCGCCCCGCTCTGTCCTTTGTAGAGCTCGGGGGTGCAATAGGATTTGTGCTTGCCATCGAGAGCGCAGGTCTGATCGGTAGCGATGGACCACTCGACATAGTGGGAGACGAAGAGATCGAGTTTGCCATCGTTGTCGTAGTCGAACCAGACAGCGCCCGTGGAAAAGCCGCCATCACGCACGCCAGCCTTGCGTGTAACGTCAACGAACCTGCCGTCGCCTTCGTTGCGAAAGAGATGATTGCCATCGAGCGCGGTGAAGTAGATGTCGTCACGGCCGTCGTTGTCGTAATCGCCCACGGCACAGCCCATCCCATACATCTCAACGGCGAGGCCAGCTTCTCTGGTCACGTCCTTAAAGGTTCCGTTGCGCTCGTTGTGGTAGAGCGCGGGATACGAAGCGTGCGTGTGGTGTCCCGGCCAGTCCATTCCATTCACGAAGAGGATGTCCTGCCAGCCGTCGTTGTCGTAATCGAGCACGCAGACCCCGCTGCCCATGGTCTCGGGCAGGTACTTCTCGCCGAAGGCGCCGCTGTTGTGTTTGAAGTGAATGCCAGCATCGGCAGTGATGTCGGTAAAGCGGATAGGACCCGAGGGACGCGCCGAGGAGGGGTTAGTCCCCGGCAGCGGCAGCGTTGGCACCGAAGATACCTTGCTCGCCGATGAGGGTGAAGCCTGTTGTTCCGCAGGCGTCGATGCATGTCTGCATCCGGCGAGAATCCCGAGCAAGCCAACGGCGCAACAGAAAAGAGAGGAAGCTTTCAATCGATATCCTTTGAGGTCACGCCTGCGCAGGTATGGCTGCAGGGCGTGATACGGGATGGCGCGCAGTCCACACCATCTCGATCAACAGTGCGATCGGTCCAACAAAGAAGAGTGCGTACAGCGGCGCGTAAATGCTCTGATCGAGGCGGAAGAACATTTCGGCGAACGCGACAAAGAAGGCGACTACGCATTGCGCCCATTTCGCCCGCACTGTCGTTTTGGGGTCAGTAATCATGAAAAAGGTGAAGAGCTGGTACTCGGGCCCCGTGATAGGCGAGAACTCCGAAAGCCATGGATCGCCGGTCATCCAGGCACGCACGATAGAAAAGAGGAAGAACGACGCGACATAGGTGACGCAAATGTGGAAGCGGCGCGCGCGCCAGATGATGAGCGAGCCAAGGACCCATATGACTGCCATGGCGGCAAGATTGTTGCCCCACTGGATGCTGAGCGTCGCAACCGCATCCGATGCCAGGAAGAGCATGGCAGAGATGCCGAAGTTCGACGGGTTGAAGATATGGCGTCCTTTGACGCGGAGCACGTACTTCGACGTGATGGAGAGCAGTGCGCATACAACATAGGGCCAGTAGCCTGGCGCTCGCAGCAAGATGCCGACGCTGATGCCGGTGATGTAGGAACTGGCGAGATTCGGCCATTTGTGGAGCAGTAGTCGGCCAAGCACGAGCTCGCAGGCCATGCTGGAGGCAATCGCGAGAATCGTCCTCTGATAGCTCTCGAGGATGCCGAAGGAGAGATGGCCAACAAGGAGAATGAGCGTAATGAAAGCCGGCGGGATGTACGGATTCATGCTGCTGGAGGTCGGCGTCCATCCTCTAAAGAGCGGCTTGTTCGCGGACTCCGTCGGTTGGGGTCGGGTCGTCGGCTGGCTCATTTCGGTTCCTCAATCGTATATATCTTGTCGGGTGTGAGGGCGTCGAGCGTCTGCACCTTGCCGGACGGCCAATGGATCACCCCCTTCTCGATGTGTGGATCTTTACCGAGGCCGAAGTGCAAGCGTCGACCATTCTCGGCGGAGAACCCACAACCGCCGCAGATGGCTTGCAGCTGCTTCTGCTCGTTCCAATTCAATTCAATCGAGGCGCCGATGGCGCTGCGGTTGCTCGCTGTGCCGCGAAGGTCGAACTCGATCCAGTGATTGCCCGGTGCAACCGTGTTTTTGTAGAGGAGCAGCGGTCCGCGCTCATTGGCAACGATCACGTCGAGCACGCCGCGATTCCAGAGGTCGGCGAGAGCGACGGCGCGGCCGTCGTAAGTATCGGTGACACCCACGGCCTGGGCCACGTCGACGAAGTGCCCAGTTCCGTCGTTGAGCCAAACATGCTTCTGTTGATAGCCAGAGAGACTGCGGCCTTCCATCGCAGGCCAGTCCTTAGCGTCGCCGATGATGGCGGAGTTGCCGCCGGCAATCTTGGTAAAGTCGTACCAATAGCTGCGATTGCGGTCGAGCGAAACGTAGCCGTTCGTGAGATAGAGATCGAGCGTGCCGTCGTTGTTGAGGTCGCCGAACTGCGCACCGAAACTCCAGCCGCCGAGTTCGACACCCATGTCGCGCGCGAGGTTGTCATAGGAAACAGTCTTGGCAGCTGAGTCTTCCTTCGGAACCCAGAGATTGTTTCCCTGAATGAGCGCGCCATTCTCAGAGATGTTCGAGACGTACACGGCGTAGTGCCCGTCGTTGAGCACGTCGCCAAAGGCCACGTTCATGCCGCTCTTGGGCGCGAAGCCAACACCAGCCTGTTCGCCTGCCTCGTGGAATCGCTTGCCGTCGTTGAGATAGAGCTCGGAGACACCGTAGTCGTTAGCGACAAAGAGATCCTGGTGGCCTGTTCCACGCAGATCGGCCGCGCCCGCAGCGAGCGCCCAGCGACGGCTGTTGATGCCCATCCTGGCGCTGACTTCTTCGAAGTTGCCGTTGCCGAGATTGTGGAAGAGATACTTGCGGCCGCCGTTTTTCGCATACTCGAAACTGTCGGGCATCATCCGCGTGTTCTTCAGATGCCACAGGTCAACATCTTCGGGATAGTAGCCACCGACGAAGAGATCGAGCAGCCCGTCGCCGTCATAGTCAAACCAGACAGCCGTGTTGGCATTGATCCATGCTGGAAGACCCGCCTGTGCGGTGACGTGCGTGAATCCCTTGCCGTGATCATTGTGGAAGAGCTCCGGCTTGCCCCACTTGTAGAGGAACAGATCCTCGTAGCCATCGTTGTCGTAGTCGCCCCACACTGCACCCATGGAGACGCCCGTGCCGGGCTGATTCACGTCAGCGACGCCCATCTCCTCCGCCACATCTTTGAAGGTCCCGTCGTGCATGTTGCGATAGAGGTGATTCCTGCTTCCCTCTTTGCTGTTGGTTACGTAGATGTCGGGCCAACCATCGCGATCGAAGTCGACAATGCTGACCGAGGCACCCATGGATGCGACCTCCGGCATGATCGGATCGAGCTTAGAATCGAGCGTCGGCGCCTGATGAACGAAATCAATACCGGCCGCGTGCGAGACCTCCTGTAAGTAGAAGCCATGACGCGCGAGTGCCTGCTGGGGATCAAGCGATGTGTGCGCCGCAAGCGTCCGTTGGGCGAGACGCCAGCGCATAAAGGCCGGCGTCGCCAGCAGTCCGATAAAGAAGATAGTGACAGCGATGCGAGCCACCGGGATACGTTTCATTGCGTCGTGTGGCTCCTTAGGGCGTCGTCGAAGATCTCGGGCGAGACGTAGCGTGTCTGCCAGTTTTGCCAGTCCTCACGGTGATGTCGATAGACCCACTCGTCCTCGAGTTTGGTCGGTGGCGTGTCGTAGACCTGACGGCCATGGTAGGGATACGGCAGGACCGTTGCAGAGAATGTGGAATTGTAGTCTCCATCCTTGATCCAGCCGTCGCCGGCAATGACATAGTCGCGGACGAATCCCAGTGGCGGAGGCGGAGGCGCGGCAAAGCGAAGCGCAAGCTCGTCGCCGGCATTCATGATGACGTAGCGATCGTCTGGCTTGGACAGCAGTTCGCGCACGTCACCGAAGCGTGTGTAGTAGCCGCTGAGGTCGCGCCAGATCTGCGTCGTCGCGGCGAGCTGGCTGTAGTCGGGAATCTCGGGAGATGACGCGTTGGCCTGATGAATCACCGAGTAGCCGCGGTAGTGCAAGTCGGCCGTCGCGGGCGCGAGTTCGGTGACGTGCAGATCGGCGCTCGGTGCGCCGGCCGCCCATTCGATCGAATCCCAGTAAACTTCGAGGTTCGTACGCAGACGCAGGTTGTGCGGGATGCCGGCAGCGAACAGGCCAGTGAGATCAATGAGACAGGTTTTGTTGCGTCCAGCCGGAAAGCCGAGGTTGGCCTTCGCCGTACGCCAGCCGTCTTGGCCATCTGGGATCTCGAGGCTCAATGGCTGAGGTGCCTCATGATGGCCCTGGCCCATGGCGATGTTGAGCGAGGAGTCTGAGGGATGCAGCCAGCCGGTCGCAATCAGCCAGAGAGGGCCTGCGGACGGCAGGTCTGTCGGCAGCTCGATTTCGACGTAATGGTCGCGCGTCACGCCCTGGTATTGCCCGCGGCCGAAGGTGTCGAGATACTGGCCGTCGACGGTGCGCAGAATTTCCGTCACGTCGCGGCCATTGTCGTCGGTTGCGCGAACAATGGGCTGAGGCGTTTGCACGGCGGTTACAGCGAGTTTGACCGGAGGCACCACGAAGCGCTCATCCGTGAAGATTTCCGTCCCGGCGGGATGATCGATGGTCATGAGGTGGAGCGAGTCGTAGTAGTAGGTCTCCCACAGTTCGCCGGTGATGCGCAGGTCGTAGAAGCCGTCGCGCGGCACGAGCTGCTCGCGGCCGATCTTATACCACTCTTCGGTTGCGGCAACGCGCGCGGGACCAATCGCATTGATACGTAGCCCGATCGCGGAACCCCACGGCACCGTGTCCTTGACAAACCGCATGGCGTGACCATTCCAAGCGAAGAGAAACGGACAGGATCCTTTCAAACGCTGCTCGGTGAGGATGGGCTGGTCGGCCTTGAGAGCGAACTCGGCACGCACGGAGCCGTTGGGCCAGACGATGCGTGCCACGTCGACGCCGGTCTGCATGCCGAGACCAAAGTGCAGCTCAGGAGACGTAATGGACTGCTTCTGCGGCAGGAGGCCGGAGCGAATCTCAATCTCGCCGCCGATCCCGAAAGAATTCACACGCTGGTCTCCGGTGGTCTGACGCGCACGTAGGCGAATCGTTTGCCAGTGGTAGTTCTTGGTACCCTGGTTGACGGCCTCGATTGCCTCTTCAGCGGACGAGAGTGCAAGCAGATTGAGCCGGCCGTTGCCGCGCAGATCGGCGGCAGCTACCGATATCGCGGGTGCAATGGATTTGCCGAGTTGGTCAAACTTTCCGCCGTCGCCTTGAAGCCACAAGATCGGAGCCTGTGCCGTGGAGGATGAAGCAGCAAGCAGATCGAAGGCTCCATTGTTATCGAAGTCGTTCACCATCAAACGCGGATCCGAGTTCAGAAGTGCTGTCGGAATCGTTACGCCTTGCAGCGTAGATGTCGCCCAGGTCGTGGCATCGCTGGGCAGATTCATCGCGAGCACGGAGCCATCCGCGCGAGCAACAAGCAGCGAAAGCGGGGCGGCGTGGTCGGTGTCGGCGACAGCGATCGCCTTGGCGGTGTTCGTGCCGACTGGTGTCTGTACCTCGCGAAAATTGCCGGAGCGCTCGTTGAGGAAGACATGCAGGTGGCCTGCGCCGTCGATCAGTGCCGCATCGGGATTGCCGTCGCCGTTGAAGTCGGCCCACGCGAATTGGCTGATGCCGGAGACACCCGCGAATGGTTGAATCGGCTTGAACGTTCCATCGCCGTTGTTTCTCAGGACAACCGGATCACCACTTGCCTGCCCCATCACGATGTCGAGATCGCCGTCAGCCTCGATGTCGACGGCCCATCCGCCCGTGTAGACCGCACTAAGAATCGCAGCGGGCAGCTTGGTGGATGCGGTGACATCGGTGAATGCGCTCGGGTTGTCCTGACGAAAGAAGCGCACACCGCCGGCGCCGGCAAGGACCAGATCAGTTTTGAAGTCGTAGTTGAAATCGAGGGGAAGAATCCCCTCGGCGGTTGGCTTGACTCCGTTTTTTCCACCAGGAAACGGAAGCTTCGCCCCGGTGGCAAGGCGCACCTCATGCGCGTTGGCGACCGCCGCAGTCGGAGTTCCTGAGCCATTGAGCGAAACCGCACCAATCCAGTTCCAGGACGTACCGGCAAACTGGGGCAGCGGCTGTGCAGCAAAACTCAGTCCTGTATCGGGCGCAGCGGGCGCGAAAGCCGGCGTCTGCAGACGGACGAAGTGGGTGAAAGGCTGGGCCTCGTCGCCGGGCTGAGCCTTCACCTGCAGCAAGCTGGCACGGAATTCCTGAACGCGCATCAATACGTTGCGCAGAAAGATGGATCGCGTAGCGGCGGCGCGAGGCTCTGGGCTGTTGGCGGCGGCCTTCAGGGCATCGAGTTGCTGCTTTACTTCCGCAGGCCAGAGGCCGGACCGTCCCTCAAGCTTGGCGACTGCGGCATGTAGAGTCTGGATGTCTCCCTGCTTCGCGGCAATGCGCGCGAGTTCGACGAGTGCGGCGAGGTTGTCTGGCTGTGCAGTCAACAGCTGCTGCATCAGCTGCTGGAATTGGGCGTCGCTCTGATCGGCCCCCTGCCTTTCGATCTCTGAGGCCAGCAGATAGATCGCGCGCAAATTCCGAGGATTGCGCTTCACGGCTTCACGGAGGTCTGAGATCGCCTGCGCTGAGTCGCCCCGTTCACTTTCGAGGAGGCCTTGCAGGTAGTAGAGCCGGTCGTCGTCCTTGTCGAGCAAAAGGGCCTGCGTGAAGCGCTGGGCTGCGGCATCGAAGCTTCGCTGGCGCAAGGCAAGAATCCCCCAGTTGGCCCAGCCCGCCGGTTCGCCGGGAACCAGCTTCGTCGCCTGTGAAAAGCTGCTTTCCGCACGCACATCGTCGCCCACTTGCAATGCCGCCAGCCCCACATAAAACGTGGACACAAAGTCTGCATAGGTCCTCGAAGAAGGATCGGGCAACCGCCCTCGACATCCAGTCATGGCCAGAGCCGCAATGACTGAAATCGTCTCAACGAGTCTGCTTGACCGGAAGCGCCGGCTCGTTCCACGACGTGCTTTGGGGAACATCATGCACATTCATTCTGACGGGTCGATCGCGTCGCTCGCAATGGCCGAAACGGTTCCCCGTCTTAAGCACGACCCGTCTTGCCTGCAAGACTCCACCCTTCGATGGATGATTGGCTCAACCAGTTTCGGTACATTGAAATGAATTTTCCCCAAGCTGCTGTTCGGAGGCCAACTTTGTTCAAAGCTATCGCCAGCCTGCTGATTCTGGCCGCAGGTACTGGAACTACTCTCGTTGCTCAGGACAATTTCTTCACTACGTGGGAAAAGCGCACCTCGCGACTGCAATCGCAGCAACCCTCGTGGTCAGTCCCGCTCGTCTCCCCTTACCCGATGTTGATCCAGGTTCTGCGGGCCGATTTTACTCGGCAGGTCACGCCGACGCTGACCGACACGTGGAATTATGGCGCGAGCCGCGGGCTAAATCTGATCCCGGGGTTCAACAACGAATTCGATTTCTACTACCCTGCCTATATCCAGCACAACGTAAAGACAGCCAAGGATGGGTTTGGCGACATCGGATTCCTCTACAAGTACCGCTTCTTCTCGCGCAACGAGAAGAACGGAAATGCAATGGTGAGCGCGCAGCTGACCGCCACGATACCGACGGGCAGCTACAGCAATGGCAGCACGGACGCATCGGTCACGCCAACGCTCCTGACCGGAAAGGGATTCGGTAAGTTCAACGTGATCTCGTGCGCAGGAGGAGGTCTGCCGACGGGAGATACCGCGAAACTCGGCCGTACCGTAGCCTGGAACACGACCGCTGAGTACCGTATCCACAAGTTCTTCTGGCCTGAAATTGAAGACAACGCGACTTACTTTTTCGGCGGCAAGAATGACGGCAAGATGCAGAATTTCATCACTCCTGGAGCGACCTTCAGCAAGTTCAAATTCCATCCAGAGAATCCGACCAGCCGGCCGGCAATTGCCTTCGGCGCCGGTGAACAGATTGCGACATCCCAGCTTCATACGTACAACCACAATCTGGTATTCACCGCTCGGCTCCTCTTTTAGCCTGCAGGCACGAGGATGAAGAGAGTGTCCCATCATCCCGATGCCTCCACCTTTTGATGGAGGCATCGGGATGATGGACGGCATAGCATCCACGGGAGAAGCTTCCCCACTTAATTCCCCAAGGAGATCAACCGGATGCGACTGCCGGTCTGGCTGCGTCCGATCCTGTTCATTCTCGTGCTGCTCGCCGCCTGGGAACTTGCGGTGCGCATGCACCCGGGTGCGCTCATCCCCGGCCCGATCGCTGTGGCCGCCGGCATGCTGGAGCTACTGCAACACGGGCTCTTATTGAAATACGTGGTCGCTTCTCTGTTTCGCGTGACGTGGGGATTTGTTCTTGCGTGCGTTACGGCCATTCCTCTAGGGCTCGCGCTCGGTTGGTATCGGCGCGGCGAAATGGCGTTCAATCCATTGAGCCAAATCTTCCGGCCTATTTCTCCGCTCGCCTGGATTCCTATTGCAATTCTTTGGTTCGGCGTCGGCGACCTGTCTTCGATCTTCCTGATTTTCGTCGGGTCCTTCTTCCCGCTCTTGCTTACAGCAATGAGCGCAGTGCACAATATCCCAGATGTATATCTGAACGCCGGTCGCAACTTTGGGTTGAGCTCTTCGGCATTCGTGGCGCGAGTGCTTTATCCCGCCGTGATGCCGCAGTTGCTCGTGGGTATGCGCATTACCCTTGGGATCTCCTGGCTGGTGGTCGTGGCGGCCGAGATGATCGCCGTAAATTCGGGCCTCGGCTTTCTGATCGTTGATGCCCGTAACGCCGGAAATCGCTACGATCTCGTGGTTGCCGGTATGGTCGTAATTGGCGTGATTGGTTTGTTGCTTGACGTTGCGATGCGATCGCTCGAGCAGATCAAATCTTTCCAGTGGAGGTCATCAGAATAGTGCCCGAGGATCAAGCAGGATCTACGCCAGGCAACGGCTATAAACTGCGCGCTGAGCAACTCGGCGTCATCTTCGCGCGCGATGGAAATCATATTGCTGCGCTGGAAGGAATCAGTCTCGACATCAAAGATGGTGAGTTCATCTGTGTCGTGGGGCCGTCAGGATGTGGCAAATCCACCCTGCTGAACGCGATGGGCGGGTTCCTTTCCCCTACGACGGGATCGGTGACCATTGATGGCCAGCCTGTCACTGGACCGGATCGGCGGCGCATTCTGGTTTTTCAGGAACGTGGAGTCTTTCCATGGCTGACGGTTGAAGGCAACATCGGGTTTGGTCTGTCGGAGCTGCCGCGCGCCGAACGCGAGCAGCGGATTGCGCACTATGTTCAGCTGGTCCGTTTGCAGGGTTTTGAACGAGCCTACCCGTCGGATCTTTCGGGTGGTATGCGGCAGCGTCTGCAGGTGGCGCGCGCGCTCGCCGTCAATCCTGACGTCTTGTTACTCGATGAGCCGTTCGGCGCCCTCGATTCAATTACACGTGTGATCATGCGTAGTGAGTTGTTGCGCATCTGGCAGACCGAACGCCGAACCATCGTGTTTGTCACGCATGACATCGATGAGGCGGTACAGTTGGCGGATCGAGTCGTGGTATTGAGCTCACGCCCTGCGCGCATTCAGGAGATACTGACGATCGATATTCCCCACCCGCGCCATATCAGCTCGCCTCGCTATCTCGAGCTGCGCGACGAGTTACTAAAGCAGATTGGGCTGGCCTTCGAGATATGAGTGACCTGAAGAGCCCCCGCGCCTGGGAGCGAATCTTTTGGCCGGTTGCCGCGGCGTTGCTGTTGCTCTGCGTCTGGCATTATGCCGTGGTGTTGACCGCTACCAAGGTCTTCCCTTCTCCACTGAACGTCGAAAAAGCGATCGCCGAGTTGATCCACAAGCATCTGCTTTGGGCAGATATTGAAGACTCGTTGCGACGCGTTGCCGTGGGCTATATCGCCGCTGCACTGGTCGGCATCCCGATCGGACTTTCCCTTGGCTGGTTTCCGGAGGCACATCAGGTCGTGAATCCCGTCCTGCAGCTTATGCGGCCTATTAGCCCCATTGCATGGATCCCGGTCGCAATCGTCTTTTTCGGGGTCGGCGACCCAGCCGCGATCTTTCTCGTCTTCCTCGCCTCATTCTTCCCGATTGTGGTTGCGTGCGCGGCTGGAGTGGCGAGCGTACCCGTCCTCTATCGCCGTGCGGGGCGGAACCTCGGGCTCTCCAACTTCGCGTTGCTCCGTAAGATCGTGTTTCCGGCGGCATTGCCCCAGATTTTGATTGGGCTACGGATTGCGCTCGGGGTTGCTTGGCTTGTCGTCGTCGCGGGCGAGATGATCGCCGTCGATTCTGGGCTTGGGTATCTGGTGATCGATTCGCGCAACTCCGGCAAGCGCTATGACCTCGTGCTAGCAGCGATGCTCATGATTGGCGTCATTGGGCTCATTCTCGACCTTGCCTTCCGGCAACTGGAGAAACTGAAGTCTGTGCGCTGGGGTTTCCGCCATGCAGCTTAGGACCAAGGCAGTGCTGCTGGTCGTGGGTTGGCTGGTCGTCATCACGGGGATGCATTCGTATCTGAATGTGAACTGGGCGGCTGTCCTGAACGACTATCAACCGATCGACAAGCGCAAGATCATCGTGGCCTATCTCCCGGTGACCTGTCAGCTCACGTGCCCGGTTACGGACTACATTTCGAAGTACTCCACATCGGGTGAAGAGTTCCTTCCGCGCATGTTCCAGGGATTTCCTGAGATGAAGGAGGCACTCATCTCGAATCGTGTGCAGGCAGCGTTCATCGTTGCGCCCATGGCTCTCGCTCTCAAAGCGCAGGGCGTACCGATCAAGGTCGTCTATCTCGGACACCGATACGGAAGCGCGGTTGTGGTGCGCAAGGACGGCCCGATCAAGACATTTGCCGATATGCGCGGAAAGACGATCGCTATTCCCAGCCGGTTCTCTGACGAGCGACTACTCCTCTTCCGGGCCATGCAGGCATGGGGTGTGAAGCCAAGCGAGATTCACATGGTCGAGATGGCTCCGCCCGACGTTTCGGGCGCCCTGGCTGCACGCGCGATCGATGCGTTCGTCATGGGCGAGCCTTTTCCATCGCAGGCCGAGATTGGAGGCTTCGGACGCGTGCTGTTTCAGGCGAGAGAGTACTGGCCTGATTACATGTCGTGCATTCTGGTGGTGCGCCAAGATCTGATCGATCGCAGGCCAGACATTGTGCAGGTGCTGGTTGATGGCATCGCGCGCTCCGGACTGTGGCTCGACAAGAGCAAGCCGCACCGCGAACAGGCTTCAGACTTCGTGGGCCGCTTCTATTACAACCAGAAACCTGCTCTGCTGCGCTGGGCACTCACCAAGCCTTTGGATCGGGTCGTCTATAGTCCTCTGGGCCCACGCAAGGCGGACTTTGACCTGGTGCGCGACATGATGATTCAGACCGGCGTGCTCAACAAGAAACTCGAGTTCAACGACTACGTGGACACGCGCTTCTCGGATCAGGCCAGCATTGAAACGCCCTGGCGATATGAAGCCGCTTCGGGCGCAGCGCAATGAGAATCATCAGCAAGTCAGGAGATGACCATGTTTCGTAGACAGTTCATGCAGCTTGTCGCTCTTTCCAGCGTTGGCGCACTCAGTCCGATCGAAACCATCGCCGCCGCTGGACCACGCGCAACGCTGGTCCTTCAGGTCAAAGGCTTCACGTGCCCAACCTGTGCGGTTGGCCTCGACTCGCTGCTTGGCAAAGAGCGCGGCATTGTATCGAGCCACTCGACCTATCCGGAGTCCAAGGTTACGGTTGTCTTCGATCCGAAGGAGTCTTCGGAGGAATCGATCTGCAAACTGATCGCCGAGATGGGATTCACGGTCGTCAGCAGCCATCGGGCTTAAAGCGGAAGACTCTCTCGGACAAAGGAAAACAAATGGAAAACTACGCAGCCCTTGCGCAAGACCTTGTTGAGCTGTTGCATCTGGATCAGCAGCCGGTCGCGATTTCGTTCAGTGATACAGCACCTGGAGGAATCAAGGAGTACGACGGACAAGCTCCCGCCGGATGCCGCTTCTGGCAGGAGGCAGCGACATCCACTTTTACGACTTCAGCGCGGAATCACGAGCTATGCGCAATCGGCGTGCACACACACAACCTGCAGGCATCTCCGGCGCAGCAGAAGGACCTGATGGATGCATTGAAAGTTTTCGCCGATCTCGGCTATGTGCGCCCGGAGGATGTTCCGCAGATTCCAGTGTTGAAGAGCCCGTCACAGTTTGTTACGTATGCTCCGCTGGCCGCAACGCCGTTGCCTCCGGACGTTGTGATTCTGTTCGTTCGCGCGGATCAGACGCTGATTCTGTCGGAGGCGGCGCAGCAGCTTGAAAGCGATCACGCTCCTGCGATGGGCAGGCCCGCGTGCGCGGTGGTAGCGCAGGTCGTGAACTCAGGCCGTCCGGCGATGAGCCTTGGTTGCTGCGGGGCTCGCGCGTATCTCGACTGCTTCACGGAAGAGAAGGCTGTCTTCGCGATTCCGGGGCAGAAGATTGAGGCGTATGTCGATCAGATCCGGACGCTGGCCAAAGCCAACGGCATTTTGAGCCAGTTTCATCGGCTTCGGCGCGCGCAGATTGCAGCGGGCGCGAGACCTAGCATCGAGGACTCGCTCGCGGCGCTTGCAGGTCAGTCCTGATCGCCCTCAGCCGACCGCGTAGACAGGAACTGCACCGGCTGTAAATCCGACTCAGCGTGTTCCCGAGCGCACACGAGGAATGCAGCGGCAAGACGAAGGCAGCCCTCGGCTCGCCGCATCCTTCCCACGGCTGGATTCAGTTCAACAACCCATAGACATCGAGTTCGCCGGGAACGGTTGGATTGTCGCCAGCCAGTCCTGTACTGGTACCGCGTGTGCCCACGTAGACTTTGCCGTTGGCGATGGTCGGCACGGTGAACTTGACGGCGTTACCTGCAGCGTTGCCGGTTCCCTGCGAACTGTTCCACAACATTGTGGAGACATTTGTTGCGTCGTAAGCATAGAGAACGGCTGGACCGCAGCCTGCCGATTGTGGAGTGCAGTAGTTCGCCTGATTGAGCGCCCAGACGATGCCGTTGGTGTAGCTTGGCGTGGAGGACACCGAGGGAGTTGCGCCGGGGAAGTTGTAATAGGTCGACGATTCATTCGACTGACGCGTCATTGTGGCGGTCGAAGGATTGAGGGTGAAGGCCTGCAGGTAGTTGGATCTGGGAACGAGGTAGAAGGTGTTATTCCAGAATGCGCCGGTCGCGAAAATGCCAGAGCCGGTGAGCGACGTGATCTTTTGCCAGGCCAACGAGTCGCCATAGCCGCCCATTGTGTCCCGGTTCAGCAAGTAGAGCGCGTTGTCTTTGCCCCCTCCGATGACGAGATGGGTGGGGTTGCCGCCATTGGCGGCTAGATTGACAAGAACCGCGGCGCCGCCCGCGCCAAAATCGTTGTCGTTCTGCGCATCGTTCAGCTGGTCCGACGGGGTGAAGTACTGATTGACCGTGAGATTGGGATTCATCTCGAGGAAGGTATCGCCGTAATCGCTGGTCGTCGGATCGAAAGAACCATTACCAGTGATGAGATAGAGATTGCCATTTGCATCGGCTGCGGGCGCGCCGCCGCTCATCCAGATGCCGCCTTCGCCGGCATATCCGGAATAGGGTGCGGAAGTGTTATTCGGCACAGCGTTGAAGACGTACAACTGCGACAGATTGCTCGCACTGTAGCCGACCAACCACCCGTAGTACGGCTCATCGTCTTCGTGAGAAGCCCATCCGACGTAGACGACTCCGTTAACCAGAGCCAGTCCTGGACGCTGATTCTCCTGCTGCGGGCTGAAGGTGATGGTCGCACCGTTTCCGATAGCTGTCGGAGCGATGGTGGCTGGCCCCGAGAACTTCTCGCCTCCTGTGGTCAGATCGATCGCGTGTAAGCGTTGGTAGAACGTTGGTCCGGTACTGAGCCACGATTTGGAGACGACGTAGAGGGTGGGGGTGGTGCTTGTCGTCGGGTCGATCACCGGGGTTCCAGTGATCCCAACGAGTGGCTGGATGTCGCCGGCGCCATAACCCACCTGATAGCCGGGAAGGCCGGACGGGACAGGAGTCTCGCCGGAGTTGGCCCCATGTGCAGAGTCGAGCAGGTTTGCGTGCCACAGCTGGACACAAGGACTCGCATCGGCATCGAAGGCGTACACGCTGTCGTTCTGTGTGGCAACAACCACAATGTTATGCGGGACGGAATTAATGGACACATTAGGCAACCAGAGGGGTTGAGCATAGATGGCCTGATCGACGGTGCAGGAGAAGAGCTTGCCGAACGTGCCCGTTTTCACGTTCGACGTATTCAACAGGTATTCCTGTGTATTGGCGCCGTCGCGGGAGAGGTCGTTGTGATACGTCGTCACTCCCGCAAGATCGGTCACCCCAACAGTGGCAGAAGCGGTGATCGCTGTGTTGGTGACGCTGGTAGCTGTGACGGTGTAGATGCCGGCAGTCGTCGGAGGCGTATAGGTGACTGCGACTCCCGTCAGGCTGGTCGTCGACGAGAACGTTCCGCAACCAGAGCCCGAGCAACCAGAGCCGGTGACAGACCAGTTGACGCCTGCGCTATCGGTGGTCGTCGCAGTCAGGGACAGCGTCTGA
>Ga0181535_10000702_pt1 | contig 48075 bp, 38 predicted proteins | sample PEATcosm2014_Bin_44_FD_119774 | JGI IMG/M metagenome (GOLD analysis project Ga0181535, IMG submission 119774) | Peatland microbial communities from MTU Mesocosm Facility, Houghton, MI, USA - PEATcosm2014_Bin17_30_metaG | ecosystem: Environmental > Terrestrial > Soil > Wetlands > Peat | place... | reverse complement strand
GGAACCACCCCCACGCTCCCCCCTGGGGAGAGAAAGGCAAAGCGTCCGAACTCCAACGCGTACGGTTGCCTTTTCCGACAGTCATATTTATACATATGTTTTTTCCATCATCGTGCTGGACAATCCAGGCCATAAATCGAAAGGAGCTTAGCACATGTTGAAAATTGCCTACATTGTCCCCTCCCTGATCCAGCGTGGGCCCATTATTTTCACTAACAACATTATTAATGGATTGCTTGATGACCCTTCGGTCCAGATGGAGGTGTTCTACCTGAGAAACGAGCAAGGACTGCACTTCAGTGTTCCTTCCCATTTGTTGACTTTAAATAATTTCCATCGGCTTTTTGAATTCGACATCCTGCACTCCACCCAATTCATCCCAGATCTACTGGTAGCCTTGCTTCCCGTCGCCAGGAAACGAAAAGTGTCCGGTATGTTGAATTTTTTAGAAGAAGATTTAGGATATAGATATTCCAAGGCAATCGTTTGGCCCGTTTCGAAAGTGTATTTCTGGGCCCTTCGGCGGTTTAAGGGTATAATTTATTACAGCAAAACGATGAATGATTATTATCACCCAAAAATAAACAATTTTAATGCAATTACCATCGATCCAGGCATAGCGGACCCTGAACCAGGCACAATTGATCCTGAAGATCTTCCTCTATTCGACGAGCTACGGGCGCGAAAACTCAGAATCATTGGCACCGTTTGTATGATCAACAAACGGAAAGGGCTTGACCAGGTCGTCCGAAGCCTGGAAATAATGCCTGATTGCGCTTTTGTGGTCGTCGGCGAAGGGGCCGAGGGCAATTTTCTGAATACGTTGGCCGTGGACCTGGGAGTGAAAGACCGGTTCCATATCATCGGTTTTCGTGATAAATCATATCGATACAATACGCAATTCGATGTCTACGCAATGGTTTCTCGATCAGAAGGATTTGGACTTGCCTTGCTTGAAGCCATGAGGTCGGGCATTCCGGTTGTCTGCTCAAGATTACCTGTCTATTCCGAATCCATGGGCGAAAATGACATTGCCTTTTTCGAGGTGGATGACATTCCGGACCTGGTTTCAACCATCAGGAAAGTATTGAAGGCTCCCACGCCATGGATCGAGGCAACGCAGGATGTCTTCAACAAGCGATTCAGTTCAGCCGTAATGTGCCGTCATCATCTTGATTATTATCAAAAGTGCCTTCTTCAGACCTGAACCACTGTTGCATGGGCCCCAATGAGCCTTTTCGGAGTTGGCCTTGAGAATCAAAACCCCCATTGGATCCCAAACGGTTTGCGCGTCCCGTGCCGCCCTGCCGGATGGCCAACCCCGGCGCAGGCTTGATTCCAGTCCAGCCAATTGCCACTGCAGGCGGACCTTGAGGATGGATTCGGGGGCCCTTCCGAAACAAACCATGCGGTTGATAAGGCCGCGGTTGCGCGTCAACGCCTGACCCGGAACCATTGCCAGGATTCCCGAATGAGCAACGAATACCTAGCACTGTTTTTCGCGGCTTTGTTGGCCACCTGGTGCAATTTCTATTCAAAAAAATCGATCATAACCAAATTGGTATTTTTTTTCACTGTCTGCCTGATCATATTGCTGGCAGGACTCAAACAAATTGGGTCGGATTATTATGGATATCAAAAATATTTTGAACTGAGCCCAGAACTCGGTCAAGGATCATTCCTCTCTCAATGGATGAATGCACTTCCCGCGGTCGAAATCGGATGGGTATTCCTAGGTACTATGTTCAAGGCATTTGGGATGTCCTACGAAATAATGATCTTTGTAGTTGCAACTGTTGCCGTCGGACTTTCAAGCCTTTTTTATTACAAACAAACTCGGTTTTATTCATTAGCCTTGCTGGTCTACTATTCGCATCCATTCTTCTACCGGGAGATGGTTCAAATCAGGATTGGCATTGCATGTTCTATACTCATATGGTCGTTCTACTATCTTGCCAAAAAGCAACTGTTGCAATCGTTGATTATTTTGATCGTTGCCTGTTTAATACATAATACCGTAATCTTGGCCATCGTTCCAATGGCCATGTTCCATTGGAAAATAAGGTTGAAAACGCGCTACATCATACTCCTTTTGATGTTGGCCTTAGGTATAAGCAAGCTCCTTAACCCATCCTTCCCCATCTTTGCCCTATGGGACCGACTTGCCGTATACCAGGAAGGGGAATATGCCAAGTCTCTCGGAGTATTCACCAATCCGGTGACAATAAAACAAATAGTGATCCTCCTAGTGTCTTGGTGGTTGTCAGGCGAGAGCAAGCCGGAGAATGTTTCGTCGATTTTTAGGCTATGCTGGCTGAGTTACCTTATTTCTACCATCTGGATCATTTCACTCAGCGAATTTGAGATTTTAGGGGCCCGGGGAGCAAACGTGCTCTCCATTGGCGAGCCGTTGATCCTGTCAGAAATTGTCAGCATGAGCATTCACCATAGCTCTTTGTATAAGTTCGGCAGACTGCTTAAGATTGCGATAGTAGGGTTTTGCTTGTCCGTTTTTATAATCAATATTCAAATTAAAATGGTTGTCGATGATTACAAGACTATTTTTACCGCTAATACTGGAATAGAATGATGTGTATTGCACAACCGCCGCCACCGGGGTCCTCCGCTGGCGGTTCCGACCACTTGGCTTTTGGAAAAACCTTGCCAACCAGCCCAAGGATTATGCATTCCGCCATCCGCCTCCCATCGGTAAGCCTCCCTGACATTCACACAATGGTCGCCTCTTCATGCAACAATAACGCAACAGCATTGGTTTTGCCCTGCCGGTCAAGCGTTGTAATTATAAAACCTGGATACAGGATCAATGTATTGCTTATATAGCCATAGAACGACGATCAGCTGGATGAAGAAGGTCAGAGCATAAGCGTAGGTAACCCCGATCGGGCCCGCCCAATGCAAAAACATCCAAGAAAGCAGCACAAATAGAACGGATTGCATCACCTCAAGCCCCACGTAGATCCCCGTCATGGCCTTGGCGACGGTAATGAAGCCAAGGGTCTGGGCACATATTTTCAGGCAATCGCCAATGGCCTGGAAAAGAAAGAGGTTCCGCATCGGGGAAAAAGATGGAGGGAACAATATTCTCAGGACCATGTCCCTGAACAAGTAGAGGCAAAGGGCCATCCCGAGGGTTACCGGGATGGCGACATGAGCGGCGGCCGATACCCGCCTGCGTATTTCTTCTATGCCGCGGGCAGACGCCAGTTCTGGCAGATAATAGTTTGCCAGAACCACGGTTATGAACTGTAGGTAAGCATCTGAAATTCTGATGAGCCCTTGCCAATATCCCACTGATGTCCAGCCGTAGCGCATTTCAATGAATCTTCTAACTATGATTTGGGCCGTCGGCAAGGTGATCGCAGTGGCACACAGCATCCCAGAATAGCTTAATAGTTTTATGGTTTTCTTCTTGTCGAACCTTGGCCGGAGGATGCCCCTTGGCAAGAACTTTCGATAAATTCCATAAGGGACGCTAATCAAGCTCATTAAGGCTGGCGCAAGCATGATCCCAAACATGGCGCCTTTCAACTGGAACGTAGAAATAAGAAGGTACATCACCAGCACAGAGGCCAAGGACCCAAATATACTGACCCCTGCATAACCATTAACATCCTGATGCCCATTAATAACCGAAATAGCAAAATTATTAATACCAATAAAAATTTGAACGACAATCAAGCCATATATAACATCCTTATACGCTGGACTATCCAGAATATAACGAGATAGATGAGAGGCCGTTATCAGAAGAAACAGGCCGAACAAGATGCTCGTCGCCATCAATATGGTGCTGCCGGCGTGAAGATATTCTTTCAGTTTTCTCTCATTTTCACGGAATTCAGAGACATATTTAACAATACCGGTAAATATACCCCCACCGGCAAGCAGGGAGATGATTCCCATCAAGCTCATCATCTGCCCGAGATGGCCGAGCCCGTCTGCTCCAAGCTTTCTGGCAATCAATTTAATGATTACCAACCCAGCAGCCAACTTTACCAAAGTTGACAGACCAAAGGTCAGTCCTGATTTTAATGTTTTATAATAGCCCATTGCCGTTTTTCGAACTTTTACCGGCAAGCTCCCTTTCGGTCCGTCCTTTCGTCCCCAACTCCGCCTCCCGCCAATTATGTATATCCCCTGTGCATATTTGTGTTAAACAAGCTCACCCCGAGAGATCCAAATTTTTCATACCTGACTGAAAAATTTAAGCACTTCCGAACACACAATATCAACCATCTCATCGGTCATGGCAAAAAATAAAGGCAACCGAACCAACTGCTCTGAATATCTGTCACAATTTTTCAGCACTCGGCCATCATGGAATTCTGAAAAATATTCACTACTATGCAATGGCACGTAATGGAATGTGGCATGAATGTTCTGCGACTTAAGAAAATCGATCAATTGGGTCCTGACTGATAGATTCGGGCAAAGCAAATAGAACAAGTGGCCATTTATGGTAGCTCCATTCGGTACTACGGGAAGCAATGCCTTGCCTTGGTCCTCCAGAACCTTCAAGCAAGCGCAGTAACGGTTATAGATTTCAACTCTGCGATTTTGAATTAAGTCGATAGACTCCAGCTGCCCAAATAAGTATGCGGCATTAAGTTCTGACGGTAGGAAAGATGATCCAAGGTCAACCCAGGAGTACTTGGCAATCTCGCCCCTGAAGAAGGCTGTTCGGTTGGTTCCCTTTTCGCGAATAATCTCGGTGCGTTTCACGTCCTCTTGCCGATTGACGAACAGCAGGCCACCCTCGCCGCAAATCAGGTTCTTTGTCTCATGAAACGAAAGGGTGCCGAAACGTCCGATCGTTCCCAGGCGCCGGCCGCGGTAGAACGATTCGACCGCCTGGGCGGCATCTTCCACCACATCAACATGACGACTTTGGGCGAGGGTCGTGATCTCGTCCATGGCACAGGCGAAGCCGGCATAGTGCACTGCAATGATGGCCTTTGTCTTCGGGGTTATGACCTCTGCAATGCGATTTACATCAACATTTGGCTCATCCTCCCTGCTGTCGACAAAAACAAGCCTGGCCCCCCTGAGGGCAAAGGCGTTGGCACTTGAAACAAAGGTGAAAGATGGCACGATGACTTCGTCCCCGGGCTTGAGGTTCAGCAGCAACCCAGCCATTTCCAGGGCATCGGTGCAGGAGGTGGTGAGCACGGCCTTGGCCACGGCGTAACGATGCTGGAAGAACTCACTGCAACGCTTCGTGAATGGACCGTCACCGGAAATCTTCTGGTTACCGTTGATGGCTTCGGCGATGTAGCGAAGCTCACCACCGACATTGCATGGCACGTTGAAAGGTATTTTCGGAATGGACGCCATCTTCTCCTGTCTCCCCGTACCGTTTTTGCTTATAGGCCGATTCACCGTTGTTAGGAGCCGCGCAAAAACAACCTGTGCTTTTCAGGTTGTTTTTGCGCGGCTCCTAAGATCAGGGACCGGCATGTGAGGCCCTCAGCATTGTTTTTTCAAATACCATTCGACCGTCATCCGGAGGCCTTCGGCCATGCCCACCGCCGGCTCCCAGCCAAGACGGGTCTGGATTTTCGTTGCATCGATGGCATAGCGCCGGTCGTGTCCAAGCCGGTCTTTCACGAAGGTCAGCAGATTCCTGCTGATGCCTTGCCGTCGCCCCAGATGGCGATCCACCGTGTCACAAAGAAGGTTGAGCAGATCTAGGTTCTGCCATTCATTATCACCGCCGATGCAGTAGGTTTCACCCGGCGTGCCTTTGGCGATGATCAGTTCGATCGCTCGGCAATGGTCGGTCACGAAAAGCCAATCACGCACTTGTTTGCCGTCGCCATAGACTGGGATGGGTTCGTTCCGCACCATTCGCTGGATCGCCAGGGGTATCAATTTCTCGGGATGCTGCCGCGGTCCGTAGTTGTTGGAACAATTGGTTGTCAAAGCGGGCAGGTCGAATGTGCGGTGGTAGGCGCGGACCAGATGATCGCTTCCGGCCTTGCTCGCGCTGTAGGGACTATTGGGCGCATAAGGCGTGTCCTCAGCGAACTTCCCACTTTCACCCAGAGAGCCGAAGACCTCGTCGGTTGAGACATGGAGGAAGCGGACATCCGGATCCCCTGCCCAAACTTCCCTCGCTGCATCGAGCAGGGCGAACGTACCCACCAGATTTGTCTCGATGAACGCCGCAGGCCCGGAAATACTCTTGTCCACATGGCTCTCCGCCGCAAAATGGACAACCTTTCTAACCCTGCGGTGATCCATCAGGTGAAGCACGAGTTCCCGGTTCTGAATGTCCCCCCTTACCAGTTCCACTTCCGGGAGGCCTTCCAACTGCTTTGGATCCGCTGCATAGGTCAACTTATCCAGGACAATGATTCGATGGCCCGGGTGGTTTTGATGCCATTGGTGAACAAAGGTGGAGCCGATGAACCCAGCTCCACCCGTTACAAGCATGCTTTCGGGCACACCGGCATTCATCGGGATAGCCCCCTTAAATAAGAAGCATATGCAGTTTTGCCGTAGCCATTTGCCGATTCTTCGAGCACCTTTTCGGTTATCCATCCATTTTGGAAAGCGATTTCCTCTAAACACGCAATCATGAATCCTTGTCGTTTTTGTATGGTCGCGACGAATTGTCCAGCGTCCATGAGATTTTCATGTGTTCCGGTATCCAACCAGGAGAATCCCCGGCCTAGGGGCGATACCGTTAATTTCCTTTTCCTCAAATACATTGCATTGATTGAAGTGATCTCCAATTCACCCCGGGCTGAAGGTTGGACGGATTTGGCGTAAGAAACAACGTTGGAATCGTAAAAATATAATCCAGTCACTGCCCAGTTTGATTTCGGTTTCATCGGTTTTTCTTGAATGGACAGTGCCGCAAAGTTTTGGTCCATTTCCACAACGCCATAGTGCTGGGGATCGGGCACCTGGTAGGCGAAAACAACGGCCCCATCATCAATGGCAGCCGCACGTCTCAGCATCGGCACAAAGCTCTGCCCATAGAAAATGTTATCTCCGAGAATGAGACAACTCGGTTTGCCATCAATGAATTTTTCGCCAATGAGAAAGGCTTGGGCTAGACCTTCAGGCTTCGGTTGAACCGCGTATTCAATCTTGATACCGAGGTGTGAACCATCTCGGAATAATTCCTGGTAAAGTGGGGTGTCATGCGGTGTTGAGATGATCAGGATTTCTTGAATACCGGCGAGCATCAAGACCGACAAAGGGTAGTACACCATCGGCTTATCGTAGATGGGAAGCATCTGCTTTGAAACGACCAGGGTCGCGGGGTAGAGGCGGGTCCCTGAACCCCCCGCAAGGATAATGCCCTTCATTCATCCTCCCCAGAACGTAAGAGGACTGCCGGATTGGTATTGGTGGGGCGCTCGCAGTCATCCATCAGTCGCGCCTTGATCCAGCCGCGTTTCGTCCATCCCAGGCATCCGCCAGCGGCGAAGACGAAGGAAATGACCCCGATCATGGTCCTTGACGGCTTGCTCTTATCGATTGGGCAGTTGGCTGAATCCAGGAGAGAAACAATTGGGATGTCATTCTTTTCTTCCATAAGGGCCTGTTCCTGGTTTACCGAAAGGGTCATTACAAGCTGCTGCCTCAATCGCAGTTCCGCCTCCAACCTTGCCCCCGTCAGCTTAACTACCGGGTCCAGACTGACTTGGTAATTACGGTTATTCTGAAGGAAGTTCTTAAAGGTTGTTTCGGATTTCGCCATGTCCGCTCTTGCCTCGGCTACCCGATCCTTTGCAAATTCTGCTTTATTTCCCCCTCGAGTGCGGCCCTTCTCCTGAACGAATTTTTCCAGCAGGCTGCAAGCACGGTCTACGATTTGCTGCGAAAGCTCGGGGTAGCGTGTTTCTGCGCTGATGGTCAGAACTTTTGTTTTAAGGTCCCGATACGCCCTGACCATCTTTGCCATTTTCAAAATGGCGCGATCATCGTTTTTTGGATTGAAATATTTGTACAAGGTCTGGTGAGTATCGACTTCACTGCCGAAGCGCCAGGAGCGGGACTTGTAATGGAACTCCGTCGAAAGCAAGTTCTCGCGCATCCAGCGACTATTAATGATGTCGACAAAATTATTGTCCATTCCTTCTCCACCAGGCAGGGGAATGCCGAAAGTTGCCGCGGCAGCGGAAAGATTGCCCAGATTACCCATGCTCCCACCTAACCCCTTGCTCTCCACTGGTAGAATTCGCGCTTCCGATTTATAGTAATTAGGCATAAAGAACGTTATCACCCCGGTAAAAAGCACCGCACCAAGGCCGAATTTCAGCGGATTCTTGAACTCGCCAAACCAATATCGCAATCGAAATCGGTCAAGATCGTCCAACGGCACCCTCTTCTTGTCAATTTCACTATTGATAATATGTTTACAACTGAATGAACTCCCATCACAATATATTCCTTTTATGAACTTGGTCTACAAAAAATTAATAGCTCGTATTCGCCGACGTTGCGGTCTTGGGCCCCCCTCTTTGCCGCCGCGGTCGGGGATTGGCCAAACCAGCCTTTGCCCTGAATCGGCGAGCAGATTACATGAATCGGCTACGGAAACGAGGTAGGGTAAATGAATCCATTTCTTCCGTTTGCATTTCATCAAGGCGCAATAGTCCCAGGCCGCAAACAACCACAGGTCCCTGGCCGGAACTCATGAAAATCACTTTCCCTGGGGTCCGGTTTTCAATGGGGACATCCGGCAACGGTGTGGCTTGGACGACCCGAACGAGACGCCCATTCACCGTCGCGCTGGCTCCCTTGTATGGGAATCCCACACATGATATGAAATGACAGATGTCCCGGGCATCCAGCGACCAGTCGATCCGGTAGTCCTCTTCATCGCGCCATAAACTGTAGGTGGCGGCTTCCGCCACTTGCGGCACCGGCACCATCTGACCCTGGATGGCAAGCGCCAGGATCTTCGAGGCCAAGGACGCGTATGCCATCGAGACCTGGTCGACGACGGCTTCAATGGTGGTCGGGTATCCAACCACTACCTCCTCCTGGCCGAAGATGCCGCCCCGATCATATTCGGATGAGCCGGCGAGGGCCGTCACCCCGACTTTGGGTTCCCGCTTGAGCAGAGCCGAAACCAGAGGCGCGAACCCACGATATTTTGGTAGGAGCGAATCATGGAACACAATAAGACTTTGTTCATCGACCTCCCTGATCATCCTTTGCCAACCCGCCGCCATGACGTACTCGAACTGAACGTCCAATTCGGCAGGGAACACTTCATTCCGAATGCCGTTGGTTTGGCAAAGGGATGCTATTTCCGCTGAGTAGTCATTAAGCACCTTCGGGTCGCGACCGATGACAACCCCCGAAACAACCGATGCCCCGTATTGGTCGACAATCCCGGTCAAGGTAAATAGGCCCTTTTTCCCCGTAAGGAACAACTTGACCATTGCCACTTTGGAATTCGCAGGAGCACGAACCATGGGTGCCTCCACAACTTTGACAAATGCTATTTGACGGTTAGGCCCAACCCAGCATGGGAGGTTGTTTCAGCTTTTCAGTAAGCCATTGCGCAAAAATAACTTGAACACTCCGGTAATGCTCCGGCATAAGGAGCCGCAGAATAACAACCTGAAAAGCACAGGTTGTTTTTGCGCGGCTCCTAAGGGCGGAAGCCATGATCGGGGTGCTTGGAGATCCATCCATTAGGAGCTTCTCCTTGAAAGTCGGCACATCTTCGGGGCTCGAGGTGACGAGGGCCCCATGCAGGGTGGCCGGCATGAGCTGGGATAAGGGGTAATAAACCAACGGTTTAACGTCAATGGGCAACATCTGTTTTGACGTGTCCTAGGTGCCCCGGTGAAGATCGATTCCTGCCCCCAGCGAGAATAATCCCCTTCATTGCATCACCTCATCGAGGGTTGGGTTTTGTCACGAATATTGAAATGTTTATTAATAATGAATTGTTGTTAACGTTCAACGCCCAGAGTATAATGCCCAAAGGTGGATTTTTAAAGTCCTCGTTTGCAAAAGATTGTTTAGCATAATGGGGAAATTATTATTTTCAATATTATAAAATTATAGCAATTCGATTCAGTAAATGAATAGCGAATTATAAATTAAAGGTTAACCCGAATCGCGATCGACCGTACGGCAGCTTGCCGCGGGTTTCGGCTACGAGCATCTTCGTCGCGGAACAATCCCGTGACCGAGCGGCAGTTTCTCGCGTCCCTGACCGATGGTCCCCAGTAGGTTCCCGTCGTGGCGCTGGCCCAGGGCCAGGGCCAGGGCCGCCGCGTCCTGCCGGACGGCAACAAAGCCCCAGGCGGTGCGCAGACTGAAGCGGGACACTCGCGTTGCCACCATCCAGGGCCTCGATGAAGCCGATGCCCCGCTGTTGGAGAGAATAATGCGCTCCACCGACCCTGCCCCCGGGAGCCGTTCCTGCAGGAGCCGGCTCACCTCCGGCCACTGCCCAGTTGGATCCCCGCCGTCTACCAGCTGCAAGACGGTCCGTATCAACGGCATCTCCCTGTGAGATCCCCAGGTGCTGACCGCCGCAAAGCCGACCGAACCAGGGTCGCACCCCGCGCTCCGGGTGCGACTCTGGTTCGGTGGCAGTGCCTGGCTTTGAAGAGCGGTAAAACGTATGCCGCATGGGCGCTGTTGTTGGATGAAACGTTACAGGTCTTCGCCTTCCACTTCACTCATGCCCTGAAGCTCTTCCACGTGCTGGGCCATCCGGCTGTACTCGTCGTCGAAGTCGTCCAGTCCCAAGTGATCCGTATCGGACGCTTCGGGATACTGGCCTTCCTCGATCTCGAGGTTGCGGTAGAGCGCCATGCCGGTGCCGGCGGGGATGAGCCGGCCCAGGATGACGTTCTCCTTCAGGCCGCGCAGGTAGTCCACGCGTCCTTCCAGGGCGGCCTCGGTGAGCACCCGGGTCGTTTCCTGGAAGGAGGCGGCGGAGATGAATGACTCGGAGGTGAGGGCGGCCTTGGTGATGCCCAGGAGCTGGGGCTCGCAGGTGGCGGGCAGGCCGTTGTCCTTGAAGGCGGCTTCGTTGATTTCCTTGAACCGGTGCTTGTCCACCTTCTCGTCGACGATGAGCGGGGTGTCGCCCACGTCGGTGATCTGCACCCAGCGCATCATCTGCCGGATGATGGTCTCGATGTGCTTGTCGTTGATGGTCACGCCCTGGGCCCGGTAGACTTCCTGGACTTCGTTGAGCAGGAAGGCCTGCAAGGCCTTGTCGCCCTGGATTTCCAGAATGTCGTGGGGAGAAACGGCGCCTTCGGTGAGCTTCTCGCCCGCCTGGATCTCGTCGCCGTCCTGGACCTGGATGTGCTTGCCGCGCGGGATGAGGTACTCCTCGTGGTCCCCGTGCTCGTTTTCGACGATCACCTTCTGGTTGCCGCGCACCCGGTTGCCGTACTTGACGATGCCGGTCACCTTGCTGATGATGGCGGGATCCTTGGGCTTGCGGCCTTCGAACAACTCGGTGACCCGGGGCAGACCGCCGGTGATATCACTGGTCTTGGCCTGCTGCCGGGGGGTCTTGGCCAGCACGTCGCCCTGTTCGATGTTCTGGCCGTCTTCCACTTCGATGTAGGCGCCGGTGGGGATGTTGTAGCGCTGGAGCACCTTGTGGTTGTCGCCCTTCACATTGATGTGCGGGTGCAGCTTGTCGTCGGTGGGGTCGATGACGCGCTTGCGGAAGCGGCCGGTGATCTGGTCCTTTTCTTCCTGGTAGCTGGCGTTCAGGTCGAACTCCTTGAAGTCGGCGATGCCGGCCTTTTCGGAGATGAGGTAGTCGTTGTACGGGTCCCACTCGGCGAGCACGGTCTTGGGTTCGCACTCCTCGCCGTCGCGCACGCGGATGGTGGCGCCGGGGGCAATCTTGTAGCTCTCGCGCATCTTGCCGCTGGCGTCCACCACGAGGATGCTGCCGGACCGGCTGATGGCGATCAGCTCGCCCTGGACGTTCTCCACGTAGCGGATGCCGTCCAGCTTGACGACGCCCTTGATCTGGGCCTCGTGGGTGGACTTCTCGGAGGTGCGGCTGGCCGCGCCGCCCACGTGGAAGGTGCGCATGGTCAGCTGGGTGCCGGGCTCGCCGATGGACTGGGCGGCGATGACGCCCACCGCCTCGCCCAGGTCGACCAGGCGGCCGCTGGACAGGTTGAGGCCGTAGCACTGGGCGCAAACCCCGCGCCGGGCCTCGCAGGTGAGCACCGAGCGGATCTTGACGCTGACGATGCCGGAGGTCTCGATGAGGAAGGCCAGTTCCTCGGTGAGCAGGGTGCCGGCCGGGACGATGACTTCGCCGGAGTAGGGATCCAGCACGTCGTCCAGCACCACCCGGCCCATGATGCGGTCACGGAGGCGGGAACGGATCGTGCCGTCGCTGTTGACGATGGCCTTGACCTCGATGCCGTCCAGGGTGCCGCAGTTGTCCTCGTTGATGATGACGTCCTGGGCCACGTCCACCAGCTTGCGGGTGAGGTAGCCGGAGTCGGCGGTCTTGAGGGCGGTGTCGGCCAGGCCCTTGCGGGCGCCGTGGGTGGAGGTGAAGTACTGGAGGACGCTAAGGCCCTCCTTGAAGTTGGCGGTGATGGGCGTCTCGATGATGTCGCCGGAAGGCTTGGCCATCAGGCCGCGCATGCCCGCCACCTGGCGGATCTGGGTCTTGGAACCGCGGGCGCCGGAATCGGCCATGATGTAGACCGAATTGAGGAACTCGCCGGTCTCGTTGCGCCGCTCCAGCTCCTTCATCATGTCGGTGGCCACCGTCTCGGCGGTGCGGCCCCAGACTTCCAGGATACGGTTGTAGCGGGTGGCGGCGTCCAGCTTGCCTTCATGGTAGTACTCGTGCTCGATGGCCCGGACTTCCTTGTTGGCTTCCTCGATCAGCTTGGCCTTGGTCGGCGGCACCACCAGGTCGTCGATGCCGACGCTGACCCCGGCCTTCATGGCCCACAGGAAACCGACGTCCTTCATGGCGTCCAGCAGCTTGATGGTGAGCTCGGGGCCGTTCAGCTTGTAGGCGCGGTTCACCAGGGACAGCAGGCCTTCCTTCTTGAGCAGGCCGTTGATGAAGGGCAGCCCCTCGGGCATGGAGCGGTTGAAGATCACCCGGCCCACGGTGGTGGTGATGAGCTCGCGCTTGACCATGTGCGAGGGGCACTCGAACACGTCCTGCTCGGAGCGCTTCTTGGGATCCTTCTTGTGCCAGGCTTCGGTGTCCACCACTTCGCCGGTGAGCCGGAGCTGGATGATGGCGTGGGTGTCGACCACCTGGGCGATGTGCGCGGCGATCACTTCGTCGACGCTGCCGAACACCATGCCCTCGCCCTTGCGGTTGAGCCGCTTCTTGGTCAGGTAGTAGCCGCCCAGCACGATGTCCTGGGACGGGACCACGTTGGGCCGGCCGTTGGCGGGGTTCAGGATGTTCTGGGTGGACATCATCAGGACGCGCGCCTCGATCTGGGCCATGGGGCTCAGGGGCACGTGGACGGCCATCTGGTCGCCGTCGAAGTCGGCGTTGAAGGCAGTGCAGACCAGGGGGTGCAACCGGATGGCCTTGCCTTCCACCAGGACCGGCTGGAACGCCTGGATGCCCAGGCGGTGCAAGGTCGGGGCGCGGTTGAGCAGGACCGGGTGGTTCTGGATCACTTCATCCAGCACGTCCCAGACTTCCGGCACGCCCTGTTCGACCATCTCCTTGGCCTGGCGGATGGTGGCGGCGTGGCCCTTGTGCTCGAGGCGGTTGAAGATGAAGGGCTTGAACAGCTCCAGGGCCATCTTCTTGGGCAGGCCGCACTGGTGCAGCTTGAGGTCGGGACCGACGACGATGACCGAACGGCCGGAGTAGTCGACCCGCTTGCCCAGGAGGTTCTGGCGGAACCGGCCCTGCTTGCCCTTGAGGGCGTCGCTGAGGGACTTGAGCGGGCGGTTGGAGACGCCGCGCAGCAGGCGGCCGCGCTTGCCGTTCTCGAACAGCGCGTCCACGGCTTCCTGCAGCATGCGCTTCTCGTTGCGCACGATGACTTCGGGGGCGCGCAGCTCCAGCAGCTTCTTGAGCCGGTTGTTGCGGTTGATGACGCGGCGGTAGAGGTCGTTCAGGTCGGAGGTGGCGAACCGGCCGCCGTCCAGGGGCACCAGGGGGCGCAGTTCGGGCGGCAGCACCGGGACCACATCCAGGATCATCCATTCGGGCTTGTTGCCCGAGCGCTTGAAGGCTTCGGTGACCTTCAGCCGCTTGGCGATCTTCACCCGCTTCTGGGCGGAAGTCTCGGCCTTCATGAGGTGGCGCAGCTCGATGGCCAGCGCCTCCACGTCCACATGCTTGAGCAGTTCCTTGATCGCCTCGGCGCCCATCTGGGCCCGGAAGCGCTCGCCGTATTCAGCCTTGTACTCACGGAATTTCTCTTCGGCGAGGATCTCCCGGGTCTTCAGCGGGGTGTCGCCCGGATCGGTGACGGCATAGGCCTCGAAGTAGAGCACCCGTTCCAGATCCTTGAGCGGGATGTCCAGCAGGTAGCCGATGCGGCTGGGGACGCCCTTGAAGAACCAGACATGGCTCACCGGGGAGGCCAGGGCAATGTGGCCCATGCGCTCGCGCCGGACCGCCTTGCGGGTGACTTCGACCCCGCACTTGTCGCAGACCACGCCTTTGAACTTCTGCCGCTTGTACTTGCCGCAGAGGCATTCCCAGTCGTTCACGGGGCCGAAGATCCGGGCGCAGAACAGGCCGTCGCGCTCGGGTTTCAGGCTGCGGTAGTTGATGGTTTCCGGCTTGGTGACTTCGCCGCGCGACCAGGAACGGATCACGTCGGGTGAAGCCAGCGTGACCCGGATGCACTCATAGGCATTGATGTTGGTTTGCTCGGGATACATGACGACCTCTTTCAAATGTCGGTTCAACAAGGAGTCAGGAAGGGCGGCACGGGAGGGGGGAACCCTCCCGGCTTCACCCCTCGATGGAGAACGCGGGTTCTTCGACGTCCTGGAGGGGTTCCAGTTCCTCTCGGGTCAGCATCGCGACATCGATGCAGAGGGCGTTCAGTTCCTTCTTCACCACGTTGAAGCTCTCGGGCAGGCCAGGATCCTTGATGGTCTCGCCCTTGATGATGGCCTGGTAGATCTGGGTGCGGCCGTGCATGTCGTCGGACTTGTAGGTGAGGAGCTCCTGCAGCACGTGGGCCGCGCCGTAGGCTTCCAGGGCCCACACTTCCATTTCACCGAAGCGCTGTCCGCCGAACTGCGCCTTGCCGCCCAGCGGCTGCTGGGTGATGAGCGAGTAGGGTCCGATGCTCCGGGCATGGATCTTGTTGTCGACAAGATGGTGCAGTTTGAGCATGTAGACGCAACCGACGCTGACGTGGGATTCGTAGGCGTCGCCGGTCATGCCGTCATAGAGCAGGGTCTTGCCGGTGGTGTCGGGGCCGAGCTTGCCTTTCTTGATCCAGGCCTTGTTCAGCCATTCCTTGATGTCGGATTCCCGCGCGCCGTCGAACACCGGGGTGCTGAAGTGCACGCCCAGCGCCTTGCCGGCCCAGCCCAGGTGGCACTCGAGCACCTGGCCGATGTTCATGCGGGAAGGCACGCCCAGGGGGTTCAGGACGATGTCCACCGGGGTGCCGTCGGGCAGGTAGGGGATGTCCTCGATGGGCAGGATGCGGCTGACCACGCCCTTGTTGCCGTGGCGGCCGGCCATCTTGTCGCCGACCTGCAGCTTGCGCTTCACGGCGACGTAGCACTTGACCGTCTTCAGCACGCCGGGCATGAGCTCGTCGCCCTTGACCAGGCGGTCGATGCGCTCGTTCAGGATGTCGCGCAGCACGCGCAGCTGGCTTTCGGTCTTGTCCAGGATGTCCAGCACCGAGGCTTCCAGGCGTTCCTTGCCGGCGCTCACGGTCACCTGGCGGAAGCGATGGTAGGGGACGGCTTCCAGCATGTTCTGGGTGAGCTTCTTGCCCTTGGGCAGCAGCTCCTTGCCCTTGTCGTCGGCCAGCGGTTCGGCCAGTTCCTTGTTCTTCAGCAGGAGGACGATCTTCTTCTTGGCCTCGGCGCGGATGATGCGCTCTTCGTCGTCGAGGTCCTTCTCCCACTTGGCGATCTGCTCACGCTCGATCTGCTGGGTGCGGAGGTCCTTTTCCTGGCCCTTGCGGGTGAACACCTTGACGTCCACCACGGTGCCTTCGATGCCGGGGCCGACGGTGAGGCTGGCGTCCTTCACATCGGAAGCCTTTTCGCCGAAGATGGCGCGCAGCAGCTTCTCCTCGGGGCTCAGGATGGTCTCGCCCTTGGGGGTGACCTTGCCGACCAGGATGTCGCCGTGGCGCACGGTGGCGCCGATCCGGATGATGCCGGACTCGTCCAGGTTCTTCAGCATCTCCTCGCGGATCTGCGGGATGTCCCGGGTGATCTCTTCGGGGCCGAGCTTGGTGTCGCGGGCGTGGACTTCGAATTCCTCGATGTGGATGGTGGTGAACATGTCTTCCTTGACGACACGCTCGCTGATGAGGATGGCGTCCTCGAAGTTGTAGCCGCGCCAGGGCATGTAGGCGACGATCAGGTTCCGGCCCAGGGCCAGTTCGCCGTGGTCGCAGCAGGGGCCGTCGGCGAGGATCTGCCCGGCGGCGACGTACTCGCCCTTCTTCACCAGCGGCACCTGGTTGAGGCAGGTGTTCTGGTTGGAACGGGCGTACTTGATCAGGGTGTAGATGTCCACGCCGCTTTCCAGGGCCTCGCTCTCCACCTCGTCCTCCACCCGCACCACGATGCGCATGGCGTCCACGGTCTCGACGATGCCGGAGCGGCGGCAGAGCACGCAGGCGCCCGAGTCGCGGGCGGCGTAGTACTCCATGCCGGTGCCGACGATGGGGGCCTCGGTGCGGATCAGCGGAACCGCCTGGCGCTGCATGTTGGCGCCCATCAAGGCGCGGTTGGCGTCGTCGTTCTCCAGGAAAGGGATGAGACTGGCGGCCACGGACACCAGCTGCTTCGGGCTGACGTCCATGAGCGTGACCTTCTCGCGCTCCACGGTCTTGGTCTCATCGGCCACGCGGGCGGTGACGAACTCGTCCAGGATGTTGCCTTCCTTGTCCACCGGCACGTTGGCCTGGGCGATGACGTGCTCGTCCTCTTCCCAGGCGGACAGGTACCAGGCGTGCATGTCGTACTTGGCGGGGCGCTTGCCGGCCTTCTCCAGCCTGGCGTTCTCGGCTTCCAGCTCGTCCAGGCGCACCACCTGCATGTAGCTGAACTTGGAGTCGCTCACGCCGGTGACCTTGGCGTAGTTGATGATGCGGGCGTTCTCCACCTTCAGGTAGGGGCTCTCGATGAAGCCGAACTCGTTGATGCGGGCGTAGCAGGAGAGCGAGGAGATCAGGCCGATGTTCGGGCCTTCAGGCGTCTCGATCGGGCAGATGCGGCCGTAGTGGGAGGTGTGCACGTCGCGCACTTCGAACCCGGCGCGGTCGCGGCTGAGGCCGCCCGGTCCGAGGGCCGACAGGCGGCGCTTGTGGGTGATCTCCGAAAGCGGATTGTTCTGGTCCATGAACTGGGAGAGCTGGCTGGAACCGAAGAACTCCTTCATGGCGGCGATCACCGGCTTGGAGTTGATCAGGTCGTGCGGCTGCAGGGGGCTGTTGGGATCCTGCGCCATGGAGAACTTCTCCTTGATCGCCCGCTGCACGCGCACCAGGCCGACCCGGAAGCAGTTTTCCAGCAGCTCGCCCACCGACCGCACCCGGCGGTTGCCCAGGTGGTCGATGTCGTCCTTGCGCACCGGCGCCACTTCATCCACCCGGTCCGAACGGGTGGTGTCGTACTTCTTCAGGCGCAGCAGGTAGTGCACGGTGGCGACGAAGTCGTCGGTGCTCAGGGTGCGCGCCTCGAGGTCGGTGGTCAGGCCCAGCTTGGCGTTCATCTTGTGCCGGCCGACCTTGGACAGGTCGTACTTCTGGTTGTCGAAGAACATGGCCTGGAGCAGCTTCTTGCTGCTCTCCAGGGTGGCGGGCTCGCCCGGGCGGATCTTCTTGAACAGCTCCTTGGCGGCCTCTTCGCAATCCTCGGTGTGGTCCTTGGAGAGGGTCTCGCTGAACACCTTGCCGGTGGCGTCGTTGTCCGGGAAGCAGACGGTGAACTCGCTCACGTTGTTGGCCAGGAACATCTCCAGGTGGGTCTGCACGAAGGCGTCGTTGGCCTCGAGCAGCACCTCGCCGGTGTTCATGTTGACCACGTCCTCAAGCAGCACGGCGCCGTCCAGCAGGTTGCGCTCGACGCTCACGGCCTTGATCCCGGCCTTCTGGATGAGCTCCAGCAGCCGGCGGCTGATCACCTTGCCCTTGGCGACGAGCACTTCGGCGGTCTTGGGGTCCTTGAGGTCCTCCATGGCCTTCTGGCCCACCAGCAGTTCGCTGGGGGTGATGGCGATATCGGCGCCCTTCAGGACGAATTTTTCAGCGGTGTAGAAATGGCTGAGCATGGCCTGGTTGTCCGCCAGGCGCTCGTCGAACAGGCCGAGCGCGCGCAGGAAGGTGGACCCCAGGAACTTGCGCTTGCGGTCGATGCGGGCGTAGAGCAGGCCCTTGGTGTCCAGCTCGAACTCGATCCAGCTGCCCCGGTAGGGGATCACCTGGGCGCTGTAGAGCGCCTTGTCGTTGCTGATGGCGAAGAACACGCCGGGGCTGCGGTGCAGCTGGGAAACGATGACGCGCTCGGTGCCGTTGATGACGAAGGTGCCGCGGTCGGTCATGGTCGGCAGGTCGCCGAAGTAGACTTCGGATTCCTGGGACTGCTTGTAGCGCCGGTTGCCCTTCTCGTCCTTGTCGAACTGGTTGAGCCGGACCCGGATCTTCAGCGGGGACGCCATGGTGGCGCCGCGCTCCACGCATTCTTCCATCTGCATCTTCTGGTGCAGGCCGACCGGCTCGTTGCACACGTCGCAGATCTTGGCTTCGTTCTTGTTCCGGGTGCCGCACTTGGGGCAGTCGACGGCCGGATCCTTGGGATGGTCCGTGACGATGTGGTGGCCGCAGCTCTTGCAGGTGGTGCGCAGGTGTTCGAGCCCTTCGTTCTTGCCGCACTTGCAGGCCCAGTGGCCCACGGTGTAGTCAACGAACTCCACTTCCAGGCTGGCGTCCGAACCGTCCGCGTTCTTGCCGTTGTGCACCGGGAACATGGACTCGAATACCGCCTTGAGGCCCCTGGGCTCCCGCTCGGTGTGGAGCAGGTTCATCTGCAGGAATTCGTCGTAGCTGCGCTTCTGGATGTCGATCAGGTTGGGGATGGGCACCAGGGAACGGATCTTCGAGAACTGGACACGCTGGCGGTAGATGTTCTGTTGAACACTCATGGTTCACTCCGGAGAACGCCCGCAGTGGCCCTGGGAAGGCCAGTGGGAATGCATGGATGGGTCTTGCTAGGTACACGGCGAAGGGGGCTGGACACACCTACGGCCAGCTTGCCACCGTCTCTGGTGGCTGCTGACCCTATGGATCGCGCTGTTCTGGCACACGGAAAATATTGCAACCGGGGCCCTTCGTAGTGACTGGAGTCTGAATGCCCGAACCATTGACTCGGGGGCAAGAAATAAGCATACCACTTTTCGTCAAATCACAAAGCGCAAGGTGTACTGGACACCTCGCGCTTGGTATAGTGACGCCGAAGTCGATTTTTACTTGATGACGACCTTGGCGCCGGCAGCTTCGAGCTTTTCCTTGATCTTGGCTGCTTCTTCCTTGGTGACGCCTTCCTTGACCAGCTTGGGCGCGCCGTCGACCAGGTCCTTGGCTTCCTTGAGCCCGAGGCCGGAGACGATTTCGCGGACCGCCTTGATGACGTTCAGCTTGGCGGCGCCAGCTTCGAGCAGTTCAACGTTGAACTCGGTCTGCTCTTCAGCGGCTGCGGCAGGGGCCGCGCCGCCGCCGGCGGGAGCCGCCACGGCAGCGGCGGAAACGCCGAAGCGCTCCTCGAGGGCCTTGACCAGATTGGCCAGCTCGAGGACGGTCATGGTTTCGATTTCCTGGATCAACGTGTCAGCGGTGAGAGCCATGAAGTTCTCCTCTCAAAATTTTGGGGGTTCGGGGTTGGGGGGAAAGCGGGCCTAGGCCGCGCCTTCCTTCTGCTTGCGGATGGCTTCGAGGGCCACCGCGATGCCGGAGATCGGGTACTGCATGAGGTAGAGCAGCTTGCCGATGAGGACTTCGCGGGAGGGCAGCTCGGCGATGATCTTGAATTCGCCGAGCGTCACCGATTTCCCGTCGAGGATGGCGCCCTTGAGGTTGGCCCCAGGGTTGTCCTTCAGGAAGGTATGGACGGCCTTGGCCAGTCCGACCACGTCGTTTTCCGTGGTGGCGACGGCGGTGGCGCCCTTGAAGTGCTCGGACAGGCCTTCGAAAACCGTTTCCTTGACCGCCAGGCGGAGCAGGGTGTTCTTGGACACCCGGTACTGGGCCTTGCTTTCACGGATCTGCTTGCGGAAGGTGGTGTCCTTGTCCACAGTCAGGCCTTTGAACCCAAGGACCACCGCGGACTTGGCCGTGGCAAAGGTTCCCTTGAGCTGGGCCACTTCGGTGCGCTTTTGTTCGCGTTCCATGGTCCGCCTCTACTTTTCTACGACGGTGTTGGTCACCGTCACACTGGGGCCCATGGTCGAGGCCATGTGAATGGCCTTGACGTACTTGCCCTTCGCCGCTGGGGGTTTTGCCTTGTTCACGGCGTCGATCAGCGCCCGGGCATTTTCCGAAAGCTTTTCGACCCCGAAGGAGATCTTGCCGACGCCGGCATGGATGATCCCGGTCTTGTCGACCCGGTATTCGACCTTGCCTGCCTTGATCTCCTTGATGGCCTTGGTGACGTCGAAGGTCACGGTGCCGGTCTTGGGATTCGGCATGAGCCCGCGCGGGCCCAGAATCTTCCCAAGGCGGCCAACGCCCTTCATCATGTCCGGTGTGGCGACCAGGGCGTCGAACTCGATGAACCCGCCGGAAATGCGTTCCACCAGATCGTCTCCGCCCACGAGGTCCGCACCGGCGGCTTCCGCTTCCTTGATCTTCTCACCGCCCGCGATGACCGCCACCCTCATGGTCTTGCCCGTTCCGTGCGGCAAGACGATGGTTCCGCGCACCATCTGGTCCGCGTGCCGGGGGTCGACACCTAGCCTCATGTGCACTTCGACCGTCTCGTCGAACTTGGCGAAAGCCGAGTCCTTGATCACGGTGATGGCGTCGTGAAGCTCATAGGGGCGATCTTCGATCTTGGAGGCGGCAGCCTGGTACTTCTTTCCAGGTTTTGCCATAATGTCTCCTTCTCTTTGGATCTCCCGCGATAACGGTCGCGGTTGCCGGGATTCCCGCGCGCTGCGGGTTTCCGATGAAACCGAAAGGAATTTGCTAGTCCACCACTTCCACGCCCATGGAGCGGGCGGAACCGGCGATGGAACGGACGGCGGCTTCCAGGCTGCCGGCGTTGAGATCGGGCATCTTCACCTTGGCGATCTCGGCCAGCTGGGCCTGGGTGATCTTGCCGACCTTCTGCTTGTTGGGAACCGGGCTGCCCTTGTCCAGGCCGAGCTTCTTCTTGATCAGGACGGCCGCGGGCGGGGTCTTGAGGATGAAGCTGAAGCTGCGGTCGGCGTAGACGGTGATGACCACCGGAAGGATGGTGCCCTTTTCCACCTGGGTCACGGACTTCGCGTTGAACTGCTTGACGAATTCCATGATGTTGACGCCGTGCTGACCGAGCGCCGGGCCGACCGGCGGAGCCGGGGTCGCCTCTCCGGCGGGCAACTGCAGCTTGATGTATCCGGTTACTTTCTTGGCCATGTCTTTCCTCTCCTGCGACGGATTCCGGCACATGCCGGCTACTGCCGCCTTGTAGGGTGGTCAGCTCAGCGCTTTTCCACCTGGATGAAGTCGAGCTCCACGGGGGTGCTGCGACCGAACACCGTCACCATCACCTTGATGGTGGAGCGCTCTTCGTGGATCTCCTCCACGTCCCCTTCGAAATTGGCGAACGGGCCATCTATGATACGGACCTTTTCGCCTTTCTCAAAGTGATACTTCGGCTTGGGCTTCTCCTGAGTTTCCTCAGTGTGGTTCATGATCTGGCGGACTTCATCCTCGGTCAGCGGCGTGGGCCGCTTCTTGTTGGCCCCGACGAAGCTGGTGACCTTGGGCGTGTTGCGCACCAAGTGCCAGTCGGCGTCCTCCATCTCGAAGTTGGCGCCCTTCTTGGTCACGGCGATCTGCACCAGCAGGTAGCCCGGGAAGGACTTGCGCTTTTTCAGGACCCGCTCTTTGCGTCCCGACTTGGCGTCCACCTTCATCTCTTCATAGGTCTCTTCGGGAATCTGCAGGTCCCCGAAGTGCTCCTCGCGCTCTTCCATCTTGATGCGCTGGCGCAGGCTCTCCATGACCTTGGCCTCGTAGCCGGAGTAGGTATGGATGATGAACCAGGCGAGTTTGCGATCGGAAACGGGCGGGGCCTGGAGGGTTTCCCCGGCGAGCATACCCAACGGTTCGGTCATTTCGTCCTCCGGGTTTAGTGATGCGGGAGGATGAAGGTCATCCCCCAGGTGATCACCCAATCCGCGCCCCATAGGAACAGCCCCACGAACACGGAGACGGCGACGACAGAGTACGATGCGTTCAGCACTTTATCTTTGCTGGGCCAATCCACACGATCGAGCTCGGCAAGAAGATCCTTGGCCTGTTGCTTAATAGTTGATATCAAAGGGGTCCCCCAACGAGGGTTGGTAACCAATAAAGTGGCCCCAGCTAGTGGGCTGGGGCCGGAGCAAAAATGGCAGGGGAGACAGGTTTCGAACCCGCGACCTGCGGATTTGGAGTCCGCTGCTCTACCAGCTGAGCTACTCCCCTAGGGCACATGTGAATCATCCTGGTTCCCGCCCTGAAGGGCGGGATCGGAGGATTCTATCACTTGCCTTCGCGGTGGAGGCGATGCCCCCCGCAAAAGCGGCAGTGTTTCTTGAACTCGAGCTTGCCCGTGGTGGTGCGCTTGTTCTTGGTGGTCTGGTAGTTCTTGCGCTTGCACTCGGTGCAGACTAGCTGAACGATGTCGGCCATGGCAGGAATCCTTTAATGGATGACTTCGTCGACCCGGCCGGAGCCGACAGTGCGGCCGCCTTCACGGATGGCGAACTTGAGGCCCTTTTCCATCGCGATGGGCTGGATCAGCTCAACGGTCAGGGTGACGTTGTCGCCGGGCATGACCATCTCGCGGCCGGCTTCCAGCTCGATCGAGCCGGTGACGTCCGTGGTGCGGAAGTAGAACTGAGGGCGATACTTGTTGAAGAAGGGGGTGTGGCGCCCGCCTTCGTCCTTGCCCAGGACGTAAACGGCAGCCGTGAACTTGGTGTGGGGGGTGATGCTGCCGGGCTTGGCCAGAACCATCCCGCGCTCCACGTCCTTGCGCTCAACGCCGCGGAGCAGGATGCCCGCGTTGTCGCCGGCCTGACCCTGGTCCAGGGACTTCTTGAACATCTCGACGCCGGTGACGACCTTCTTCACGGTGTCCTTGAGGCCGATGATCTCGACTTCCTCGCCCACCTTGACGACGCCGGCTTCGATACGGCCGGTGACGACGGTGCCGCGGCCGGTGATGGTGAAGACGTCTTCCACGGGCATGATGAAGGGCTTGTCAACAGGCCGCTTGGGATCGGGGATGTAGGCATCCACCGCGTCCATCAGCTCATAGATGCACTTCACCTCTTCGCACTTGGGGTCGGTGGCGTGCTCCATGGCCAGCTTGGCCGAACCGCGGATGATGGGAATGTCGTCGCCGGGGAAGCCGTAGGAGGTGAGCAGCTCGCGCAGTTCCATCTCCACCAGATCGCTCAGTTCGGGATCGGCGATGTCGATCTTGTTCATGAACACGACGATGTAGGGCACGCCAACCTGGCGGGCCAGCAGGATGTGCTCACGGGTCTGGGGCATGGGGCCGTCGGTGGCGGCGACCACGAGGATCGCTCCGTCCATCTGGGCGGCGCCGGTGATCATGTTCTTGATGTAGTCGGCGTGACCGGGGCAGTCGACGTGCGCGTAGTGGCGATTCTTGGTCTGGTATTCCACGTGCGCGGTGTTGATCGTGATCCCACGGGCCTTCTCTTCAGGAGCGGAGTCGATCGCTTCATAGGACTTGGCAGTGCCGCCCTGGGTAACCGACAGCAAGGTGGCGATAGCGGCCGTCAAGGTCGTTTTGCCATGGTCCACATGTCCGATGGTGCCGATGTTGACGTGGGGCTTGGAGCGATCAAATTTCTCTTTGGCCACAGATGCCTCCTGGAGGTGGGTGGGGAGATAGTGTATACAAGGAAGCTTCACGGAAAAAGTGGAGCCCACATCCGGGATTGAACCGGAGACCTCGTCCTTACCAAGGACGCGCTCTGCCACTGAGCTATGTGGGCCTGTACTTTTTGGAGCGGGAAACGGGGTTCGAACCCGCGACATTCAGCTTGGAAGGCTGACGCTCTACCAACTGAGCTATTCCCGCATTCGACCAGTCTTCCGCGAAAGAACTGGTGCCTAGAGAAGGATTCGAACCTCCGTAGGGCGGTGCCCGGCAGATTTACAGTCTGCTGCCATTAACCACTCGGCCATCTAGGCATTGTCAAAGCACCCATCCAGTAGCTTTGTGGGGCAAAGCTTTCCTGAGCGGGAACGATAAGGCTAGCACGGCCCTGCTGGGGGCACAACAAAAAAGATTCGCATCCGTGCGGCAGGCCCTCATCCGCGCTGGCTCCTCCGGGCCAGGACCCGGAACAGCATGACTGCGGCTGCACTTGAGACATTCAAGCTATCGATCCCGCCGGGCATGGCAATCCCCAGCAGGCCGTCGCAATGCTCGCGGATCTTCTGGTGCAGGCCTTCGCCTTCGGAGCCGAGCACCAGCACGGTGCCGCGGTCGAACGGCTCCTCCAGGTAGTCCCGGCTGGCTTCCCCGCCGGCCAGGCCATAGACCCAGGCGCCGGCCTCCTGGAGCTGTTCCAGGGCCCGGGCCAGGTTCACCACCCGGACCAGGGGAACCCGCCCGGCGGTGCCGGCGCTGGCGCGCATGACCGTCTCGTTCACCTGGGCGGAGCGCCGTTCGGGGAACACCACCCCGTCCACCGCCGCGCCGGCGGCGGAGCGGAGGATGGCGCCGAAATTATGCGGATCGCTGATCCCGTCCAGGGCCAGGACCAGGGCCTGGGAGCCGCGCTCCCGGACCCGGGCCAGGAGGGTGTCCATGGCGGCGAAGGTGATGGCCTCGCCTTCGCCCAGGACGCCCTGGTGGCGCTGGCCCTGGCAGCGCCGGTCGAGGCTGTCCATGGGCTCGCGGTGCACCACCACGCCCTGCTCCCGGGCGGCCAGCCGGAGCTTGGCCACCCGTTCCCAGGCGGGCGGGGCGATCCGCAGGGTCTGCAGTTCGCCCCGCTCCAGGGCTTCCTCGCACGCATGAGGGCCTAGGTAACGCATCTAGAACGACCTCTTGTATCCAATCGACCAGAGGTGACCCATGCCTTCGACCCGGGTCTGGGAGGCCGGGGTGGGGGCGTAGCCGGCGGAACTCCATATGCCTTCCAGGCTGGGGGTGTCGATGTCCTCGGACTGCCGGTACTGGTAGCCCAGGTTCACCTCACCGCCGAAGACCTTGTAGCCGAAGCCGCCGGACAGGCCCGAGGACTTGGCGCCGCCGACCAGGGGCTCCACGTCGGAGTCGGCGCGCAGGGCCGGGTCCAGGGCGGCGCCCAGGCGCACGGTCCAGTTCTTCGAGAGGCTGAGTTCGCCCATGAGGCTCAGGCCCAGACCGCTCCGGAAGCCGCTGCCCTGGCCGGGCCCGGTGGTCGGGCCGGCGGCACCGGCCGGGGTGGCGGCCGGAAGGCCGGGCAGCTCGGTCTGGGAACCCATGATGTAGCGCAGGTCGGCTTCCCAGGTGAACACCACGTTCACCCGCTGGCGCACCCCGAGGGAGAACTTGCCCGGCAGGGTGATGCCGCCGCTGCCCGGACTGATCTGGGTGGTGGCCTGCTGGGCGAATCCGGCCGCGCTGGTGCCCACCAGGGGCGTGCCGGTGCCGCCGAGGGCGTAGAAGCTGGGCGCGTTGGGGCCGTAGGAGGCGGTGAGGGGCAAGGTGGTCTTTATTGAACTCACATAGCTTCCCCCGACGGTCCAGCGGGAGTTGGGGGCCCAACGGAAGCCGAACGAGTAGGACGGGGCGATCTTGGCGCCCTCCTGGTGCAGGTCGGATTCCATGAGTCCGCCCGAGTTGCCCACCGGGACGACGGTGCGCACCTGGTTGTCCCACGAATACTGGACCCGGGTGACGCCCAGGCTGGCGCCGAACGCCAGGTTGGGCGAGGCGGCCCAGCCGAGCTGGCCCTCCAGCCGGTGGGTTTTGAGGTTGAAGGCCTGGCCCTGGAAGCGGCCGGTGTAATCCAGCGGCATGGTGGCGTGCCTGAGGAACGGCTGGTCCAGCTTGAGGCCAAGGACCGTGGTCGGGTTGAGCCGCCAGGCGGACCCGAAGGCGGGCAGGGACCGGTTCCGATCGCTGCTGTACAGCACCGAGCCGTTGGACTGGAGGGTGGCCTGGGACGACTCCATCTCCATGCCCATCGCCACATACGCGCTGGAACCGTCCCTCAGTGTGGCGAGCAGGGCCGGGTTGAGCCCAGCCGCCTCCAGGTTGTTGCCGAAGGCCACGCCGGTCCCGCTGCGGGCGATGCCTACCGGGTCGGAGGCCGGCAAGGCCCAGGACTGGGCCGCCAAATGGGGCGCTCCCAGCCCCGCCAGGAGCCCCAGCGCGCCCACCCCGATCCTTACCGTCAATCGCACCATACCTGAAACCTCCAACCGGAAGCCGGGCCTCCAAGGGCGACCCGGACCCCACCATGTTCCAATCGAGGCTCCAGAATGGCGTGAAGCGGCGTTTCGTCCAAGGGACTATATTAGGTGCCTAGCAGGCTCCGGGCATGGGCGAGGGCTTCGGGGCGGTCCGGATGGCCGGAGAGCAGCCGGGCGAGTTCGCGCACCCGGCCCGGGCCGGCGAGCCAGGCCAGGCCGCTGCGGGTGCGGCCTTCCTGCACTTCCTTGTGCAGCAGGCCATGGTGGTCGGCCCGGGCCGCCACCTGGGCCAGGTGGGTGACCGCCAGCACCTGGTGGCGCCGACCCAGTTCGCCCACGGCGGCGCCTACGGCGATGGCGGTCTCCCCGCCGATGCCGGCGTCCACCTCGTCCAGCACCAGCACCAGGGGCTCGCCGCCGTCGCCGCCCAGGGCCATGCCGGCCCCCTGCAGCGCCAGCATGAGCCGGCTCAGCTCGCCGCCGGAGGCGATCTTGGCCAGGGGCCGGAAGCCCTCGCCGACGTTGGACTCGATCCAGATGGCCAGGGCGGAGAAGCCCTGGGCGGAGATCCTGACCGGGCGGCCGGCTTGCAGGACCGGGCTGGACGGCTCCTCGGCCAGTTCCAGGCGGATCTGCAGGCGCGCCCCGGCCATGCCCAGGCGCTTCAGGCGCCGGTGCACCTCCTTCTCCAGCCCGGGCACCAGGGCGGCGCGGCGCTGGTGCAGCGCTTCGGCCGCCGCGCGGTAGGCTTCGCAGGCGCGGCCCAGGGCGGTTTCCAGGTCCTTGAGGCTGGTGCTGCCGGCCAGCAGGTCGTCCTGCTCCCGGCTCAGCTCGGCCAGGCGCCCGGCCAGGTCATCCGGCTCGCAGTGATGGCGCCGGGCCAGTTTCTCGAACTGCGCCAGGCGGGTTTCCAGCGCCTCGATGCGGTTCTCGCCTTCCCTGGACCAGCGGATCGTCTGGTCCTTGGCCAGGGCCAGGAGGTCCTCCAGTTCCAGCATCACCGAGCGCAGCCGGTCCACTTCGGCCTGGGCGGAGGGCAGGATCTGCGCGGTGCGGATCAGGGCCCGGTGGCCGTTCTCCACGTGGCGGCCGGCCTGGTCCAGCTCATCGGCGCTCTCCCGGAAGGACTGCTCGAGCTGTACGGCGTGGCGCAGGGGCTCGCGCTCCGAACGCAGCTGAAGCCACTCCCCGGCCCTGGGGCCGAGCTTTTCCAGGTCGGCGATCTGCTCCGCCAGCCACTCCAGCCGCTCGCCCCGCTGGGCTTCGCTCCGCTTGCGGGCGGACAGCCGAGCCTGGGCCTCCTTGACCTCGGCCCCCAGGGCCTGCAGGTCCGGCCGGATGCCCAGCACCTCGTCCAACAGGCCCAGGTGGCGTTCCTCGGCCATCAGGGACTGGTGGTCATGCTGGCTGGTGAGGCGCATCCAGATCCGCCCGGCTTCGCGCAGGTCGGCCAGGCTGCAGGCGCCGCCGTTGAGCCAGGCCCGGCTGCGGCCATTGGCGCTGACCTCCCGGCGCAGCACCACCGGCTGCTCCTCGGGCAGCCCGCGCTCGCCCAGGAAGGCTTTCCAGGCCTCGAACCCGCCCTCGGCCACGGCCTCCACCACGGCCCGGTCGGTGCCCTGGCGCACCAGATCGCCGTCGCCCCGGGCGCCGACCAGCAGGGAGAGGGCGTCCACCAGCAGGGACTTGCCCGCCCCGGTCTCGCCGGTGAGGACCGTGAAGCCCGGCCGCAGTTCGATGGAAAGATCCTCGACCAAGGCAAGGTTTTGGATGCGCAGGGATGTGAGCATGGGAACAGGGTAGCCGAGATGGGCTCGGCCGAACCAAGGGCCATTGACAGCGGCGGCCCTGGAAACGAAGATAAGGTCTTGGAGTTCTTTGTCAGTTTCATAGTGAGCTATCCAGAAAGGTGGAGGGACGGGCCCTGTGAAACCTTGGCAACCTGCTTGACGCAAGGTGCCAATTCCTGCCGGCGGTGACGCCGGATAGATACCGAACGGATGTGACTGCCAACAAGGACACAAAAAGTTAGGAAACAGCAGGGGGCCCGATCCACGGTCGGGTCCCCCGTGTCTACCCCGGGCCCGCCTCTGGAAGGCGCACGCATGACTTTGGAGGTAGGGTTTTGAAAATTCTTAAATTCGGAGGGACCAGCGTCGACACGGCGGAGGCCCTGGGCCGCTGTGCCGCCATCATTGACGAGGAACTGCCGGCGGGCGGACTGGTGGTGGTGTCGGCCCTGGCAGGCGGCCTGGACACCCTGCAGCGGGCCATGGCCGCCTCGGCCCGGGGCGATGGCGAAGCGACGGACCGGCTCCAGGCCGACCTGGAACGGCGCCACTGGGCCCTGGCCGAGGGCATGGGGCTCACAACGGAACTGCGGCCGCACTGGCAACCGCTGTTCCATTCGCTGGCCGATCTGCTCAAGGGCATGGGGCTGGTGGGCGAAGCCTCGCCCCGCTCCCGGGACGCGGCCATGGCCGTGGGGGAGACCCTCGCCGCCCACCTGCTGGCGGCCCTGCTGCGCCACCGCGGGCGGCCGGCCGCCTTTCGGGACGTGCTGGAAGTGCTGGGCACCGACGGCCGCCACGGCCGGGCCCGGCCGGACCGGATGCTGCGGGAGGCCTGCCGCGGCTGGCGCGAGGCGCTCGGCCAGGGCGCGCTGTGGGTGACCCAGGGGTCCCTGGGCAAGGCGCCCAACGGCGCGGTCACCACGTTGGGCCGGGGCGGTTCCGACACCAGCGCCACCCTGCTGGGGGAGGCCCTGGACGCCTCGGAGGTGCAGCTCTGGGCCGAGGTGGACGGCATCCTCAGCGCCGACCCGAGCCTGGTGCCGGACGCCCGGCACATCCCGGTGCTGAGCCTGCGGGAGGCCGCGGCGCTGTCCGCGTTCGGCGCCAAGGTGCTGCACGCCGATTCGCTGGTTCCGGTGAGCCGCTCCGGCCTGCGCCTGGTGCTGGCCAACACCCACCGGCCCGCCAACGGCCGGACCGAGATCCGCACCCAGGCGCCCCCGCGCGAGCCCGGCGAGATCACCTCGGTCGCCTACAAGGAAGGGGTCTGCTGCCTGCGCCTGCCGCCGGAGCAGGAGACCGATCTGTTCGAGCGCCTGTTCCAGGCGGCCACCCGGCTGCAGGAAGCCGGGGCCTCCCTTTATGGCCTGCTGGCGACACCGGACGGCGGGCTCCTGGTGGTCCGGACCGAGACCGCCGGCGCCGAGGCCGTGCTCCAGGACCTGGCGGACTCGGGCCTGGCCCTGGAACGGGGCTGGGCCCTGGTCGCGCTGGTCGGGGAAGGTCTGCGCGAGGTTCCCGGCCGGGCCCTGGGCCTCCTCGCCCCCTTGGACGGGGAGCCGATTGCGGCCATCCTGGCGGGAGACACAGGTGTCGCGCTTGCGTTCCTGATTCCGGAAAACCGGCTGGGCGAACTGGTTCCCAAACTCCACCAGCATTGCGTCGGGAAGGTTGCCATCCCATGAGCATGGATTTCGCTGAAGCGCTCAAATCGGGTCAATGTTTTCTCTTTGACGGGTCCACCCCCACGGTGCTCTACGAACGGGGGGTGTACATCAACCGCTCGTTCGACGAGGCCAACCTCACCGCCCCGGAACTGGTGCGCGCCATCCACGAGGAATTCCGCGCCGGCGGCGCCCAGGTCATCACCACCAACACCTGGGCCGCCAACCGGATCAAGCTCCAGGGCTACGGCCTGATGGAGAAGCTGGTGGAGATCAACCGGAGCGGCGCGCGCCTGGCCCGGGAGGTTCTGCAGGACGACGCTCCCGGCTGGGTGGCCGGCGCCATCGGCCCCCTGGGCGTGCGGATCGAACCCTGGGGCCCCACCTCGTTCGAAGAGGCCCAGGGCTATTTCACGGAGCAGGCCCGGGCCCTGCTGGAAGGCGGGGTGGACCTGTTCGTGCTGGAGGGCTTCGCCGACCTCAACGAGATCCACCAGGCCATCCTGGCCATCCAGCAGGTCTGCGCCCTGCCGGTGGCGGCCATGATGACGCCCAACGACGAGGGCCAGACCCTGTACGGCACCGAGCCGGAATGGTACATCCGCAAGCTGACCGACTGGGGTGCCGCCCTGGTGGGCGTGAACGGCGGCAGCGGCCCGGCGCCCCTGCTCGATCTGCTCAAGCGCTTCAAGACGGTGACCGACTGTCCGCTCATCCTGCAGCCCAGCGCCGGCCTGCCGCGCATGGTGGACGGGCGCCTGCTCTACATGGCCAGCCCGGAGTACCTGGGCGAGTTCGCGCGCCAGGCCTTCCAGCTCGGCGCCCGGGCCGTGGGCGGCGATGCCGGCACCAGCGCGGCGCACATCCGCGCCATGCGCGGCGCCCTGCGCCAGGAACGCGCCTTCGTGGAGGGGACCAGCGTACGGGCCGAGCCGGAATCCCCCCATCCGGGCGTGCCCACCGCCGACCGCAGCGCCTTCAGCCGGAAGCTGGCCGAGGGGGGCTTCGTCATCTCGGTGGAGCTGGTGCCGCCCAAGGGCACCTCGGCCGACAAGCTGGTGGAGAAGGCCGAGCACTGCCGGGACCGGGGCGTGGACGCCATCAACATCCCCGACGGTCCCCGGGCCATGGCCCGCATGTCGGCCCTGGCCACGGCGGTCATCATCCAGCGCCGGGTCTGCATGGAGACGCTCATGCACTTCGCCTGCCGGGACCGCAACCTGCTGGGCATCCAGAGCGACCTGCTGGGCGCCGCGGGGCTGGGCCTGCAGAACGTGCTGGCGATCACCGGCGACCCGCCGAAACTGGGCCCCTACCCCACCGCCACCGCGGTGTTCGACGTGGACTCCATCGGCCTGGTGAACATCGTCAGCCAGCTGAACCGGGGCCTGGATCTGGGGGGCAGCGACATCGGCGTGCCCACCCGGTTCTGCGTCGGGGTGGGCGCCAACCCGGTGGCGCTGGACATGGAGCGGGAACTGAAGCGGTTCCGCTACAAGGTGGAGGCCGGGGCGGAATGGGCCATCACCCAGCCGATCTTCGATGCCGACGCGCTGTTCCACTTCCTGGACTTCGCCGTGCCCCTGGGCATCCCGGTGATCGCCGGGATCTGGCCGCTGAAGAGCCTGCGCAACGCCGAATTCATGGCCAACGAGGTGCCCGGGGTGCGCGTGCCGCCGGAGATCCTGGAACGCATGGCCCGCTGGACCTCGGCCGGCGACCAGCTCAAGGAGGGCATCGCCATCGCCCAGGAGACCATCGCCCGGGTGCGCCCGTCGGTGCGCGGGCTGCAGCTGTCCGCCCCGCTGGGCCAGGTGGAGCTGCTGGACACGCTGCTCGATATCGGGGTGGGCCGATGAACAGCCCCGCCCGGGTGCGCTTCCTGCCGGAGGACCTGCTGGTGGAGGCGCCCTGCGGCACGCCGCTGCAGGCCATCGCCGACGCCGCCGGCGCGGACATCACCTTCGGCTGCCGGAGCGGCTCCTGCGGCACCTGCCGGATACGGGTGCTGGCCGGGCTCGAGCACTGCTCGGCCATGGGCCCCGAGGAACGGGATTTCCTGGCGGGGCTCGACGCCCCCGGCGATCACCGGCTGGCCTGCCAGGTGACCGTCGAAGGGGACATGGATCTGGAATACCTGGGGATCGACCAATGACCACACTCGCCTCCCTCCTGCTGGAACGGGTGCTGCTGCTGGATGGCGGCATGGGCACCCAGATCCTGGCGCGCAAGCCCAGCGTCGATGATTTCGGCGGCACCGCCTTCGAAGGCTGCATGGAGCTGCTGAACGAGCGCCGGCCGGACTGGATCCGGGAGATCCACGCCGCCTACCTGGACGCCGGGGCCGACGCGGTGGAGACCAACTCCTTCGGCGCCAACCAGGTGGTGCTGGCCGAATTCGGCATCCCCGAACGCACCGAGGCGCTGAACAGCGCCGCGGCGCGCCTGGCCCTGGAGGTGGCCCGCTCCTATGACCGGCGCCGCTACGTCATCGGCTCGGTGGGGCCCGGCACCAAGCTGCTCACCCTCGGCCACATCAGCTATGCCGCCCTGTACGCCAGCTGCCTGGCGCAGATGCGCGGGCTGGTCATGGGCGGGGTGGACGCCATCCTGATCGAGACCGCCCAGGATCTGGGCCAGATCAAGTGCGCGGTGCGCGCGGCGCGCACCGCCATGGCCCAGCTGGGCCGGGCCTGCCCGGTCTGGGTGCAGGCCACGGTGGAAACCACCGGCACCCTGCTGCTGGGCACCGAGATCCTGGCGGTGCTCACCTCGGTGGAGATGCTCGGGATCGACGTCCTGGGCCTGAACTGCGGCACCGGGCCGGACGAGATGCACACCCCCCTGCAGGCGCTGGCCGAGGCCTCCCCGTTCAGCCTGAGCTGCCTGCCCAACGCCGGCCTGCCGGTGAACCAGGATGGTTCCCTGGTCTACCCGCTCGGGCCTGTGGCGTTCGCCGACAAGGTGGCCCAGCTGGCCCGGAAGTTCAGCCTCAACATCGTCGGCGGCTGCTGCGGCACCACCCCGGCGCACATCCGCGCCCTGCACGAGCGCCTGGGCGGGGCCGGCCTGACCCACCGCACTCCGGGCATGGAGCGCTCGGTGGCCAGCCTCTACCAGAGCGTCACCCTGGCCCAGGAGCCCCGCCCGCTGATCGTCGGCGAGCGGACCAACGCCAACGGTTCCAAGCGCTTCCGCGACCTCCTGGCCCGCGAGGACTACGACGGGCTGACCGAGATCGCCCGGGACCAGCAGCGGGAAGGCGCCCACATGCTGGATGTCTGCGTGGCCTACGTGGGCCGGGACGAGGCCCGGGACATGGTTGCCTTCCTGGCCAGGACCGTGCCGCAGATCATGCTGCCGCTGATGATCGACACCACCGAGGTGCCGGTGCTGGAGGTCGCGCTGCAGAACGCCCCGGGCAAGTGCGTGGTCAACTCCATCAACTTCGAGGACGGCGAAGGCCGGGCCCGCAAGGTGCTGGAACTCTGCCGCACGTACGGCGCCGCGGTGGTGGCGCTCACCATCGACGAGCAGGGCATGGCCCACAGCGCCGAGCGCAAGCTGGCGGTGGCCCAGCGGCTGTACGACCTGGTGGTGGGGGAGTACGGCTTCAACCCGTCGGACCTCATCATCGACCCGCTCACCTTCACCCTGGGCAGCGGCGACGAGACGTTCCGCCGCTCGTCCATGGCGACCCTGGAGGCGCTCCGGCAGATCAAGGCGCGCTTCCCGGGCGTGCTCACCATCCTGGGGGTGAGCAACGTCAGCTTCGGCCTGAACCCGCAGGTCCGGCACCTGCTGAACGCGCTCATGCTCTATCACGCGGTGAAGGCCGGGCTGGACCTGGCGATCTTCAACGCCGCCAAGGTCATCCCGGTGGCGACGATCCCCGCGGAGCAGCGCCAGGCGGTGGAGGACCTGATCTTCGACCGCCGGCGCGAGGGCTACGACCCCCTGAAGGTGGCCATGGCCCTGTTCAGCGGCGGCACCGGTCAGGTGGCGGAAGCGCCGGCCGAGGATCTGCCCATCGAGGAGCGGCTCAAGCGCGACATCCTGGGCGGCGAGAAGCGGCGCATCCTCGACCATGTGGACGAGGCGCTGCTGACCCTGCCGCCGCTCGACCTGATCAACCGGGTCCTGCTGGACGCCATGCGCGTGGTGGGCGAGCGCTTCGGCGCCGGGGAGATGCAGCTGCCGTTCGTGCTGGAGAGCGCCGAGGCGATGAAGGCGGCGGTGAAGCGGATCGAACCGCACCTGCCCAAGGAGTCCTCCAGCACCAAGGGCCGGCTCGTCCTGGCCACGGTCAAGGGCGACGTGCACGACATCGGCAAGAACCTGGTGGAGATCATCCTGTCCAACAACGGCTATGAGGTGCTGAACCTGGGCATCAAGCAGCCGGTGGAAAGCATCCTGGCCGCGCTGGACGGCTTCAAGGCCGACGCCATCGGCCTGTCCGGCCTGCTGGTGAAGTCCACGACGGTCATGCGCGACAACCTGGTGTACATGGAGGAGCTGGGCCTGCGCATCCCGGTCATCCTGGGCGGCGCCGCGCTGACCCGGGATTTCGTCGCCGAGCAGTGCCAGACCGCGTACAGCGGCAAGGTGATGTACGCCGAGGACGCCTTCGAGGGGCTGCGCCACATGGACGCGATCGTCTCCGGCGGCCCGGTGCCGCAAGCCGAGGCCGCCCAGCCGGCAGCGCCCGGCATCACCGTCCTGCACCGGGGCGCCGCGCCCACCGCGCTGTCCCTCGACGGCCAGAGCGCCTGGGTCAAGCGCGGCCTGGAGCCGCCCGAGCCGCCCTTCTGGGGCGTGCGCGAAGCCGGCCATACGGTGGCGGAGATCTTCGAGTACCTGGATTCATTCGTGGTGATCCGGAACCGCTGGTCGTTCACCCAGGGCAAGCTCAGCGACGAGGCCTTCGAAGCCGTGCTTGCCCTCAAGGCCGACCCCATGCTGGCCGCCTGGAAGGAGCGGATCATCAAGCAGCGGCTGCTGGAGCCGCGCGCCCTGTACGGCTATTTCCCGGCCCGGGCCGAGGGCGACTGCCTGGCGGTCTACGCCCCGGACCGGACCCGGGTGCTGGCCCGCATCCCCTTCCCGCGCCAGGACCAGGGCCGGCGCCTGTGCATCGCCGACTTCTTCGAGCCGGCCGGCAGCGGGCGGTTCGACGTGCTGCCCCTGCAGCTGGTCACCCTGGGCCGCAAGGCGGCGGAACTGGCCGCGGAGCTGTACCGCACCGACCACTATTCGGACTATTTCCTGTTCCACGGCCTGGCCACGGAACTCACCGAGGCCTATGCCGAGCGCCTGCACGGCACCATCCGGCGTGAACTGGGCATCCACGGCCACGACGCCGCCGAGCTGCGCCAGCTGTTCAACCAGGGCTACCAGGGATCCCGCTACTCCTTCGGCTACCCCGCCTGCCCGGACCTGGAAGGCAACGCCACCCTGCTGGAGCTCCTGGGTGGCTCGGCCATCGGCGTGACGATCTCCGAACAGTTCCAGATGGACCCGGAGTACAGCACCTCGGCCCTGGTCGCATGGCATCCCCAGGCCCGCTATTTCGCGGTCTGACTTGGAATATTCGGCAACCGGCAAGGAACGGTGCAGTCTGTGAGATCGGGCTCGGGAAGGTGCAATATGTTTAATTTATTTTTGGTTCATTAACCAATCGACCAGCCGGCGATGGAAGGATTCAGGATCGGCCAGATCTGCTTCATATAAGCGCGGAGAAGAATCAAGATCCCAGGCCGGGCGCTCTTCCGTGGAGGAAGTCCACCTTTCCCAATCCTCCACCCCTTTGGCTTCCGGTGCCAGGATGGGTGCCCCACTCATAGCTGCCTCCTTCCGATCAAAATGGTCTGTACCCAACATAGGCATCTGGCAATCTAATGCCATATGTCTCGGATTCTTCAAACCCACGTTCCCCCACTTTACCCTCCGGACGGCCCCGTGCGGGTCATGTTGTTCGGGGAGGCCCCGGGCCCCAGGGGCGCCGATCAGAGCGGCCTGCCGTTCTGGGGGGACCGGGCCGGGGTGCTGGTCTACCGCGCCCTGGAAGCCGCCGGCCTGGCCCGGGTGCCGGCGGCGGCCTACCAGCGCTGGGACGGCGCCGTCTTCCGGGAGCGCGGCCTGGTGCCGGAGCTTTGCGGGGCGGCCCTCAGCAACGCCTTCCCCTTCTGCCCCAGCCGGGACCTGCAGAGCTTCCGGGCGCCCACCGACGCCGAGCTGCGCGGCCCGGCCAACCTCGCCCGGCTGCGCCAGGAGCTGGAGGCCGCCGCGCGGCGCTGCCCGGGCACCCTGCGGGTGATCACCCTGGGCAAGCGGGCCCAGTGGATCTTCCAGAACCTGGAGGGCGCGCCGGCCTTCCAGCTGCGCGGCCTGCCCCACCCCTCCGCCCAGGGGCTGCTCCAGGCCGCTCCGGGCAAGGGCAAGGGCTTGAAGATGGAGGATCTGCGGCGGGAGTGGGAAGCGCGCCTGGCGGCGCTGTTGGCAAATAGCCCTTGTGAATAAAGGGAATTGCTGATCTCATGGAGGATCGCTCAGCGTTTTCAAGGACGCCGGGCACTGGAGGAAAGCATGGCCCGTTTGAACGAGACCTGGAAGGCCGCGGTTGCCGGCACGGCCCTGGCCACCGAGTTGCATGCGCGACTCAAGATCAGCCACCGCCAGGCCAAGGGCCTGATCGACGCCGGCTGCGTCAAGCTGGGCGGCGTGCCGGCCCACACCTATGGCCAGCGGCTGCAGCCGGGAGACGACCTCGAGGTGAGCTTCGACCCGGACATGGTCTACACGGCCCTGCCCCGGCCCAGCAAATCCAGCGGCACCCCGTTCGAGATCCTGTGGGAGGACAAGCACCTGGTGTTCGTCAACAAGCCCGCGGGCCTGCTCACCGTGCCGGCCGAGAACCACCAGGACCCCTGCCTGGCCGAGGCCCTCACCGACCACTACCGCCGGCGCGGCTTCAAGCGCTTCCACCTGTTCATCGCCCACCGGCTGGACCGCTACACCTCCGGCGTGCTGGTGTTCGCCAAGACCCCGGAGGCCCTGAACGGGCTGAAGAACATCTTCGAGGAACACCACCTGCGCCGGGTCTACCTGGCGATCCTGGTGGGCGAGCTGCCCGAGAACGCCGGCACCCTTTCCGACAAGCTGGTGGAGCGCAAGTCCCTGAAGATGAGCGTGGTGCCCGAAGGGTCCAAGACCAAGCAGGACCTCAAGGGGGCCAAGCTCGCGGTCACCCACTACCGGGTGCTGGAACGCCTCCCGGGCCACACCGTGGTCGAAGTCAAGCTGGAGACCGGACGCCGCAACCAGATCCGGGTGCAGTTCTCCGAACGGGGCTTCCCGCTCCTGGGCGACCAGGTCTACGGCACGCGCAGCGAGTCCCTGGACCGCCAGGCGCTGCACGCCGAACTGCTCGGATTCCGCCACCCGGTCACCGAAGAGGCCATCACCGTGACCGCCCCGATGCCCGCCGACATGGAGAACGTCCTGAAGGCCCTGCGCAACGCCCGCCGGGTGGTGCGCGCCGAGGCCGGCCTCACCGGAGAGGCGGACCTCTACAAGCCCAAGATCACCAAGGTGCGCAAGATCGAACGGCGCAAGCGCGCCGAGCGGTTCGGCGAGGAGCCGCAGCCGGCCAGGCCGCGCGCCGCCGCCCGTCCGGCCGTGGCGCGCAAGCGGCCCGCCCGGTAGCCGGCCCCTACTCCGGCGCCAGCCGGGTGGCGATGCCGTCCCGGAGCTGCTGGAGCAGCCCCAGCAGCGCCTTGCTCTCCCAGTCCTCCAGCACCGCCGCCACTTCCCCGCACAGGCTGGAATGGATCGGGGCGAGGCGGGCCTCCAGCGCCTCCCCTTCGGCGGTGAGCCGGACCAGGGAGCCCCGGCGGTCCGCCGGGTCCTCCCGGCGCGCCACCAGCCCCGCGCGGGCCATGCGCTCCACCAGCCTGGGCACATCGGCACTGTGGGAGATCATGCGGTGGCGGATCTCCCGGACCAGGTAGCCGTCCGGCGGCCCCCCCCTGAGAATCCTCAGCACGTTGAACTGCTGGTCGGTGATCCTGGCCGGCTTGAACAGCCGGTCATCGGAGAGCCTGGCCACGTACTCGCGGGTCAACAGGATCGCCAGCATGATCTCCTGGCCCGGTTCCAGGGGCTTGCTGATATAGAGCTCGTCACGCAGTTTCATCGAGGCCGCCAGGGAAGGGGAAATAGCAGAGCTTGAATCGGCTCGGCGCTTTTTTTTAAGAGGGTGAACAAGTCAACGATGTGCGATAATGCCACGATGGCCGACCCGGGAATCGAGATGAAATCTCAAACAGGTCTTGCGGTACCCCTGGAAATGTATACCTTCTGTCATAGGTGTTCAAACACTTATTTTCTGGAGGCGTCATGACCTGGGGTCACCACAGGCGCCTCATCCCGATCCTGGCCTTGCCGTTCGTCCTGCCGGTGCCGCGGTCCGGCGCCGGGCAGGGCAGGCCGGGTGTCGAAGCAGACCAAGACTGAACCGCCAAAAGGAGGCGCCATGAGCGAACCCAAGATCGCAGCCCTGAAACCCGCCGTGCTCACCCTGGAACCCGGCACGTACTACTGGTGCGCCTGCGGCGCCTCGGGCACCCAGCCGTTCTGCGACGGTTCGCACAAGGGCTCGGGCCTCACGCCGATGAAGTTCGACCTCACCGAGACGACCAAGGTCGCCATGTGCCAGTGCAAGCACACCGGCACCAAGCCGTTCTGCGACGGAGCGCACAAGGGCCTGAATCTGTAGTTGCGATCCGCTCCGCCACGGGCCGCCATCGTTCAGGCTAGACTGGGGGTTCTTTCGGCGCTCCGCCGGTGAGTGTTGTCCATGAACCATCCCCTCCCACCTGAAACCAGCGATGTGCCCATGGCGCCGGGGCGCAGGCTGCCGCTCAGCGAACGCACCCGGCTGAGCCCGGAGGCGGTGGCTGAAATCAGGGCGATCGCCGGCACGTACCCGGATCCGTTGGCCGGCACCCTGCCGGCCCTGTACATCGCCCAGCGGGAATTCGGTTTCATCAGCCTGGCTGCCATGAAGGAAGTGGCGGCGGCCCTGGGGGTGCCGGAAGGGCACGTGTTCGGGGTGGCCACGTTCTACACGATGTTCAGGAAGCAGCCCGCGGGGCGCTTCCACCTGCAGGTCTGCACCAATGTCTGCTGCGCCCTCAACGGCGCCTACGAACTGCTGCGCAAGATCGCCGAGAAGACCGGCGCCGCGCCGGGGGAAGGCCCCACCGGGGACGGCATGTGGAGCCTGGAAGAGGTGGAATGCCTGGCCTCCTGCGGCAGCGCCCCCTGCCTCCAGGTGAACGAGGCGGTATACGACGAATTCGTGGACGAGGCCAAGCTGGAAGCCATCCTGGACGCCTGCCGCCGCGGCGACTACAGCCCATGGGGGGAGTGAGCATGGCCCGCATCCGCGTCAAGCCCGACCCGCAACGCTACAGCTTCGACGGCTTCGGCTCGGCCCAGTACCCCAACCTCATGCTGCTGGGCGCCGGGGACCTGGACAACTGGACCCTGAAGACCTACCAGACCCGATGGGAAGGCTACGCGGCCCTGGCCAAGGCCCTGAAGATGGAGCCGGCGGCGGTGACCGCGGAGGTGAAGCTGTCCGATCTGCGCGGCCGCGGCGGGGCGGGCTTCCGCACCGGCATGAAATGGGGCTTCATGCCCAAGGACACGCCGGAACGCAAGGTCACCCGCTACGTGGTGTGCAACGCCGACGAAGGCGAGCCGGGCACGTTCAAGGACCGTGCCATCCTGGAATACAACCCGCACCAGCTGATCGAGGGCCTGGTCATCGCCGCCTGGGCCATGCAGTGCCAACTGGGATTCATCTATGTGCGCGGCGAATTCGCTTGGCTGGTGGACAAGCTTGAGGCCGCCCTGCAGCAGGCCCGCGACGCCGGCTTCCTGGGCAAAAACATCCTGGGCACCGGCTGGGATTTCGATCTGCTCACCTACCGCGGCGCCGGAGCCTACATCTGCGGCGAGGAGACCGCGCTGCTGAACAGCCTGGAGGGCCGGCGCGGCGAACCCAGGGTCAAGCCGCCGTTCCCTGCCCAGGCCGGCGCCTTCGGCAAGCCCACCACCGTCAACAACGTGGAAACCCTGGCCACGGTGCCGGTGATCCTGCGCATGGGCGGGGCGGCCTACGCCAGGCTCGGCACCCCGGGCAACACCGGGACGCGCATCTACTCCCTGTCGGGACACATCAAGCGCCCGGGCCTGTACGAGCTGCCCCTGGGCCTGCCGCTGGACTTCATCCTGAACGATCTGGCCGGCGGCTCCAGCACCGGCCGGAAGATCAAGGCGGTCATCCCGGGCGGCTGCAGCGCCCCGCTGTTCGACGCCAAGGATTTCGACTGCCCCATGGACTTCGACACGGTCAAGGCGCGCGGTTCCATGGCCGGCTCCGGCGGCATCATCGTCATGGACGAGGGCACCTGCATGGTCCGCATGGTCCAGCGCCTGACCCGCTTCTATGCCCACGAAAGCTGCGGCCAATGCACCCCCTGCCGGGAAGGCTGCAACTGGATGGAGATGATCCTGAGCCGGATCGAGGGGGGCGCGGGCCGCCCGGGCGACCTGGACCTGCTGGCCAGCCTGCCGCCCCGGATCAACATGCGCACGCTCTGCGCCCTGGGCGACGCTGCCTGCGGCCCGGTGGAATCGGCCATGACCAAGTTCCGGGACGAGTTCGAGCACCACATCGCCCACCGGGAATGCCTGGCCGGCAAGTAAGGCGAGCTTCCTGGAGATCTCCACCCTATTGAAGGGCTTCTGGCTGCTGGCCAGGCGGGGGTGGGCTTGCAGGCACTCCAGGGCGCGGGCTGTGGTTTATTCCTGCTCCAGCAGCACCAGGGCGTTGCCCGGCACGGTGGTCTGCCCATAGGCGCGCCACAGGGGGGGGTAGGCTGCGGGCTGGACCACGGCATCCTGCCACACCGCCGAACGCTTCAGCAGCAGGCCGCCCGGCTGGGGGGCGCTGCTGAGGCGGAAGTCGAAGGGGCCCTGGCGGGTTTCCAGGGTGCGCGGCTGGTAGGCGATCCGGTAGCCGTCGGGCAGCCTCAGCGAAAGCACCGCGTCCAGGCCGAAGCTGGCCGGCACCAGGAAGGGGTGCTTGACCGTGGGCAGTGCGGGATCGACCGGGGTCTCGCCCAGGGGGATCAGGTTCCCGGGCAGGTTCAGGATCATCATGTCGCCCTGGCGGCAGGCGAACTCGGGGATGCGGATGGCCATGGTCACCACCGGGGGCCGGGTCAGGTCGAGCAGATCGGAAACACTGAACGCCTCAATGCTGGCGCCCTTCTTGATGTGGTCGGCGGCGCTCTGGAACAGCACCTTGCGGTCCTCCTCGTTGCGGCCGAACAGCATGCCCCGGATCTGGTGGTCGAACAGCCCGCCGTACTCCAGGGTGATGGTGCCGGTGAGGTCGCCCGCGGCGTCCAGGACCATGTCCCAGTTGGCCCGGACGAACTGCTGCCGCTCGTCCACCGGGGGGGTGGTGACGGCCTGGCCGCCGCGGGCGCCGATCAGCAGGCCGGGCCGGCCGGCGTTGAGGGCGGTCAGCTGGCCCAGCCGCCCCAGGTTCTGGTTCAGGTCATAGAAACGCCGGCCCGAGGGCAGGCTGACCTGGGCCAGGATGTCCTGGTACTCGCCGAGGATGGCCAGGCCGGAAAGCCTGGCCCGCAGCTCCCGGATGAACACCGGCTGGGCGGACAGCCCCACGGCTTCCAGCAGCGACTGGAACAGGGTGAACTTGTCCCGGGTATCGGCGTAGCGGTTGGCCAGGATGGTCCCGGCCCGGGTCGGCAGGTAGCCCACCCGGCCCAGGCCCAGGGGCACGCTCTGGATCTCCTTGATGACGAACAGGGCCAGCCGTTCCACCTTGGCCTCGGGCGTCGCCAGGCCGGCGGTGAGCTCCTGGGCCTTGGCCCGGACGGCAGGGTCGGGCCGGCTGGCGGCCTGGAAGCGGGTGTACAGCCAGCGGCCCAGCGCGCCCCGGTCCCTGGCCACGGTCCAGACGACCCGCGGCACCACTTCCTCTTCGGGGACCATGCCGTTCTCGTGCACCAGCTGGGGCTGGTCGCGCACCAGCCAGGTGTATTCCATCCCGCTGGCGATCCGCCGCTGGCTGGGCGCGGGCGCCTGGTTGAACATCTCGAATTTCAAGCCGGCGTGGGCGGGAACCTTCAGGGTGAGGGATTTCCGCAGGACGGGCTCATCGCCGCCCAGCAGCTCCTCGCCCATGAAGGGTTCTAAGCCTTCGGCCGGCTTGGCGCCGGGCAGCGGCTTGACCCGGTATTTCAGTTCCATCACCGCGCCGGGCTGGACCCCGGGGAAGGAGATGACCTTGAGCCGCGCGTTGGAATAGAACGGCGCCGCGGCGGCCTCGGGGTCCGATACCTCCATGATGCCGTTGGCCTCGGGCGCCCGGGTGCCGCCGCCGGGCAGGTGGGTGGCGGCCACCAGCACCTCGCAGCTCTGGATATCCGCGCGGAACGGGATCTTCTGGTCGCTGAGCTGGCGCATGGCGCGGTCCTGCAGGATCTTGACCAGCAGGTGGCCCTCGGTGGTGGTCCGGCCCTGGCGGTCCAGGGTCACCACCGTTTCGTCCAGCAGCACCACGGCCCCCGCCTGGGGGTAGAGCGCCGCGTCGGCGGGCTGCTTGAGGGCGGCGGCGACGGCGGCGGGGTCGGCCGCGGCCAGGGTGAGTCCGCACAGGAGGGCCAGGACCGGGAACAAGGGCTTCACTGGGCGCCTCCCTTCAGGATGATCTTGCCGTCGCGCAGCCGGCCGCGCTGCTCCAGCAGATGGCGCAGGCCCTGGTAGGCCGCGCCCGAGTAGTAAATGGCCGAGGCGGTAAAGGTCTCGGCGTAGGCCAGGCCGTCCTGGGCGGCCACGCAGGAGCGGCTCAGGGCGGCGCCGCCGTCCTTGAGGTCAACCGGCGCCGGCAGGGAGCGGACCGTGTAGCCGGGGGGCAGCTTGATGGTTTCCCGGATGCGCGATTCCACGGTGGCTTCCAGCATCAGCGGATAGGTGCGCCTGGGCGCGGTGGCCCCGGCCAGCAGCGAGCCGAGCAGCAGGTCCAGGCGGCCGCCCTGGCCCGGGGTGGTGAAGACCAGGTAGTCGCCGGCCCGGGTGCCCTGGTCCGGGGCAGACAGGGTGAAGGACATGCGCACCGGGTGGTTGAGGTCGTCCAGATCAGGCAGGACCAGGTCCTTGAGCGACCCGCCCGGCAGGATGCGGCCGGCCAGGGTGGTGAAGAACATCTCCCGGCGGGCCGGCGGCATGCTGTTCAGGTACTGCCGGAACACCAGGTCGTAGATGCCGGTGGGTTCCATCACCACCTTGGTGCCCAGGGCGCCGTCGGCCCCCAGCACCGTCTCCAGGCTGATGTCCATGCGGTTCTCGCTGGGCGGCGCCAGGGGCGTGGACTGGATGTCTTCGCCCTCGGGGGTGCAGACCAGGGCGTACTTGTACTGATCCGAATAGGGCAGGTACTGGCGGGAGTCCTCGGCGGTGGGGTCCAGGAAGCTGAACGACCCGCCGACCCGGCGGATGGCGACGATGGCGTGGTTGAACTGGATGCCCGGGATGTCCACGTCGCGCCTGACCCCGGAGGTGATCAGCACGTTGTAGGCGTCAACCCCGATGGAGCGCAGCAGGGTCACCAGGAACTGGGCCTTGTCGCGGCACACGCCGTACTTGCGCTGGTAGGTCTGCTCGGCCGAGACCGGCTTGAAGCCGGCCTTCTCGCCGGTGAAGGCGGTCTCCACATAGCGGATGTTGCGCGCGGACCAGAAGTACAGGGCCTGGATCTTGGCTTCCTGGGTGGTCTTGCCGGCGGTGACCTCGGCCACCAGCCGGGTCAGCTCCGGGGTCATCTGCTGGCCGTCGCTGGAGAGCCTGGCGAACCAGCGCGACACGTCCTGCCAGCGGGCGATGGTGGACAGCGCCAGCACCGGCGTCACTTCCTGGGCTGGCGGCATCCCGGGCTCGGGGATCAGCTGGGGCTGCTCGCCCACCTGCCACTGGTAGGTGACCCGGCCGTCGCGCTCCTGGCGGGTGAAGCCGGCTTCGCCCCGGTAGACCTTCCAGGCCAGGGGCATGGCGGCCGGCAGGGTCACGCTGTAGCTCTGGCGCAGGACCGGCTGATCGCCCTGGAGCGATTCCAGCAGGGAGAAGGTGTGGTCCATGGGCGGCGCGTTGCGCCGCACCTCGGTGTCCACTTCCACGGTGGAACCCACCCGCAGCTGGGGGAAGGAGATCAGCACCAGGCGCACGTTCTGCAGGTAGAAGGGGCCGTGGGCGGGCATGGGGATGTCCTTGATGTTGTCCTGGCCGACAGCCGTCACCTGCCCGTCGGGACCGATCACCACCGCACGCTTGACCAGCACCGTGTCGTACTTCTCGTAGTAGCTGTCGCCGTACTTGGAGAGCGGCTCGATCCCTGGCTCCTGCAGGATGGTGGCCCGGTAATGGGTGGTGGACAGGTACTTGCCGTCCGCCTGCACGTCGAAGGTCTCGCGGTTGTCCTCCACCACGGCCATGGCCTGGGGGAACCGGGTCGCCAGGGACTTCCAGTCCGCGTCCGCCCGCAGGGCGAGGGTGGTCAATCCGAACACCAGCCAGGAAAGGATTCGCTTCATGGTGACTCCAGGAACAATTAGTTTATCCGCGGCACAGGTCTGCTTGGAGAAAATCGGCAGACGGATCGGCGATCAGGAGGATGCGGCACCGTCCGTTCGCCAGGAAGCCCGTAGCTGGGCCACGGCCAGGGCCGGATCCGGGGCGGACCAGAGGGCCCGGATCAGCGCCACCCCATCCAGGCGTGCATGCTTCAGCTGGGCGGCGTTGGCCGTGCTGATCCCGCCCAGGGCGAGCACCCGGCCCGCCACCGGCGGCATGGCGTCCAGCACGGCGCGCAACTTCCCGGGCCCCCAGGCCGGCCCCTTGCCGGGGACCGGAAAGATCGGCGAAAGGATCAGCTGGTGGGCGCCGGAGCGCTCCGGCACCTGGTCCGGGTCATGGATGGGGCGGGACAGGGTCAGCAGGCCGTGCGGCACCTGAGGGTAGGCCTCGGGCGCGTGCAGCCCGCAGCGCCCGGCCAGGGCCACATCCAGCCGGCCGTTGATCCATAGCCCGAGACCGGGCGCCAGGTCGCGCAACCAACGCACCGCCACCAGGAGCTCCCGGGGATCCATCCCGGGTTCCCGGATCATGAACGCGTCAATGCCGGAGCCAGCCACCCGCTCCCAACGGGCCCGGTCCAACCCCTCGCCTGGCGTGATCGCTAATATGTGCATGAGCTAATTATTAATTCCTCGGGCATGGAAAGCCATGCCGTCCTGGTCATCTATGATGATACTAGACTTCAGGGCCGGGCTCGCCCGGGCATGTTCATGGCTGCTGGGCCAGCACGCGCTCCCGGTCCAGGGCCGGCAGGATGCGCCAGTTGTCGTCGGTGGCGGGGGTGAGCGCCGGCCGGGACAGGACGTATTCCAGAAGCAGGTTGCGGAACGGCTCATGGCTCGGGAAGTCGGCCCGCCCGGTCCAGCCCATGGCCTCCAGGTAGCCGCCGGCGCCGGCCAGCCGGTTCGCGGGCAAGCCCAGGGTGAGAACCTGGTCCTCCTTGACCGGCTGGCCCTGGAGCTTGAGTTCCACCACCCGCATGCCCGGAGGGCGGGAGATGTCGAGCACGTAGGCGCAGCCGTCCAGGGTGTCGTAATCCTCGGGTTCGACGGCCTTGGAGAACAGCTCGGGGTTGTGGCTGTAGTTGTAGAAACGGGCAGCGTGCTCGAGATAGGCCCGGAGCTGGTGCCCGGTGATCCGGATCCGGGCGATCCGGTCATCCTCCGGGAAGAGGGCGTAGAACTGGCGGACCGAGGTGGGGCCCCTGGGGATGAAGATCTTCGCGCCGGGGGTGGGCAGGGCGGTGATCTGGGCCCCGCTGGCCTGCCGGGCCACGGTGTGCAGCAGGTGCATCAGCGCGGTGTCCTCCATGCGCGACCAGCGGCCGTCCAGATCCGTGCCCAGGTTGGTGGCGAAGGTGTTCAGGTAGGTTTCGGTGGCAGCCCGCAGCGGGGCGGTGAGTTCCAGCACCCCGGCATCGGGCGTTTCGGCCGGCGGCATGATGCGCAGGCGGCGGGACTGGAGTTCCCACCTGCCCCTGCGGGCCCGCTCGAACACGAAGTCGCCCACCCCGAGGGCCTGGCCCTTGACCCCGGCCTGGAGGATGGCCACCCCGTTGGATTCCATGCTCACCTGCTGGCGGCTGCGGCCCGCCAGGATCAGATCGATGCCCGGCACCTGGGCGGCGAGGCACAGGGCCTGGTTCAGGGGGTCGGCGCAGGGCTCCTTGCCGAGCCCCCCGTGCAGGGCGACGATCACCATGTCCACCTTCTCTTTATCCTTCAGGACCGGGATGAGCGCCTTGGCGGTGGTCACCGGGTCCTGGTACGTCAGCTCCTCGCCCACGTCCGGGCGGGACGGCATGGACGCGAGCCCGACGATCGCCACCTGCACCCCGCCCACATCCAGCTTGACGTAGGGGGTGAACACCCGCCGGCCGTCGGCCGAGAACACCACATTGGCCGCGAGCCAGGGGAACTGGGCCTGCTCTTCCATGGCCCGCAGCCGGGTGAGCCCCTGGGCGAATTCGCGCCCGCCCACCACCATGGCGTTGTAGCCCAGGGAATTCATGATGGCCATGGACGGTTCCGGCAGCTTGGCATTCAGGCGGGACCACACATAGTTGATCGGTTCACCCTGGGTGGCGTCGCCGCAGTCCACCAGCACCGTGTTGCCGTTGGCCGCCCGCAGCCCGCGGATAAGGGTGGCCAGCCTGGCCCAACCCTGGTTGGCCGGTTGGAGCGTGAAGCTGTCCTGGGGCAGGACGCTGCCTTGGACATCCGTGGTCGTGAGCACCTGGAGACGCACCTGCTGGGCGTTGAGGCTCAAGGCGCACAGAAGTATACCCAACCAACGGACCACCATTTCCTCCCGAGAACAGCATGACCTCTACCATATCCGCCCTGGGCGGAAAAGGCCCGGCCCGGTCGCACTTTGCTTGGACAGCCCGCACTCAGCAGGTACACTGGCCTTTCACCCAGGAGCTCACATGCAAGAAGTCCAGATCAAGGCCCCCAAGCACGAATTCACCCTGCTTTGTGACGATATCCGCCAGGAGATGGGCGGCAAGACTTCCCTCATGGGCCTTTACGACCACCACATCGTCGTGCCCCAGATCCCCTTCGTGCTGCCCAAGGTGTGTTTCTACACCCGCTTCTCGCGCATGGACGGGACCTTCAAGTTCAGTTTCTCGATCGTTTCGCCCAACGGTGAGCGCAAGGACATCATCCGCGACAGCGACGTGGAAATCCCCGACGGCGCCAAGGAGGGCACCTTCAATGTGATCGCCTCCCCCTTCGAAGTCGCCGGCGAAGGCGTGTTCGAAGTCATCATCGGCCTGACCAAGGGCGCCGACCGTTTTGAGTATGTCTACAAGTTCGCCATCTCCGACGGCAGCCGGCTGCAGGCCGACTACGAGAAAGCCATGGCGGAAGGCCAGAAGGGCACCGTCAACTAGCCCGGGTTCCGCACGAAAGTCACTAACTAGCTTTGTTGCCAATCCCGAGGTCCCGTTTTAGTGCCTATGGCCTCGGATTTTAGCGAGGTTCAGACCCAGGTGCGGATGGGTTTCATCGGGTCCCCGGCGATGCCCAGGAGACGGTAGATCTCCCTCGGGCG
>Ga0181535_10000701_pt1 | contig 48085 bp, 36 predicted proteins | sample PEATcosm2014_Bin_44_FD_119774 | JGI IMG/M metagenome (GOLD analysis project Ga0181535, IMG submission 119774) | Peatland microbial communities from MTU Mesocosm Facility, Houghton, MI, USA - PEATcosm2014_Bin17_30_metaG | ecosystem: Environmental > Terrestrial > Soil > Wetlands > Peat | place... | reverse complement strand
CTGCCCTTTCATGCCGCCTACAGCGCCACCAAGTTTGCCATGAATGCCATCGGCAAGGCGGCGGGCGTCGAATTGAAAAGGGATGGCATTCATGTGCTGACCGTCTGTCCCGGCTACGTGCGGACGGCCTTCAGCGAGAACGTAGTGCTGGGCAACGAACGAAAAAAGGTACGGCCCAATTCCGTGCGCGGCGTTACCGCGGACCGTGTGGCGCGGGCTACGCTGCGGGGATATCAGAAACAAAAGAGGGAAGTGATTGTGCCCTGTACGATGTACGTACCCCAGAAGATTTATCAGCTATTTCCCGCAGTGGTGGAGTGGATGATGCAGAGGATGGCGAAGTAATGCCCGACTCTTCGGTATGGTTGAAGGGAGGAATTAACCCAACTCCGCCAGCATGGCTTCCATCTCTGACTGCGCATGCAAGTTGCCGGTCCGCCGCGCGGAAGAGATTCCTTCGCCGAGCATCGTCTTCGCTTCGGCGCCGCGGTCGGCGCGAACCAGGGTTTGCGCGGCCATGAAATATCCCGGAGTGTAGTCCGGATTGGCCTTCAGCAGGATGGAGAACTCCGCCAGCGCGCGATCCAGGTCGCCCTGCTTCGAATATTCCATCGCTAACCCGTAGCGGGCAAACGTGTCGTTCGGATCCTGTGTGAGGATTTCGTTGAGCGCGGCGATACGGTCCATAGGCAGATCTCGTTGTGACGAGGTTAGTATAAACGGCATCCTCGTGTATGGTTACCGGACAGTGGCTTGCGTTCAGCGCGATGAGTAGAATGGACGCTCTTGGAAATTTCTGGCGCTGCGGGAGGCTTGCGTTGGCGTGTCCGTTTTTTGTTCCGGTGGAGAAGTTGGAGAACGGAACTTGGCTGCATGCCACTCGCCTTCCGCTGGGATGCGGGTGGAGTGGTCTCTGCACCGCGCCGGGACACGAGGACGAGACTCCATCGCACGACGACCTGCAGCAATTCTGCAATCTGGGTTACGCCCAAGGCTGCGGCCGTTTGCCCAAGGATCGCGAGTGGGATTCGATCCGCTTCGGAGCAAGAACCTTGGGCGCTGACAAGCAGAACGGCACTGGCAGCCGCATTCAAGTTCGCTACGTGTGCGAGCGCGATCATCGTCCGGTCGAACAAGGGATGCTCGAATTTGATGCGGCAGGGAATCGGCAGGAACCGCGACATCACGACGCCCGCTTACAGAGGATGGCGGAGTGCTTCGTGGAATCCTACCTTGAAAAACGCAAGCGGCGGGGAACAACTACCGCAATCGCAAGTTGAGGATGCAAAACCTATGAGCGAAGAGACGCCAACCCTAACGCCTCGCCCGGTGCGGGATTCGCAATCGGAAATGGCGGAGATTGTTCTTCCCAATGACGCGAACCCTCTGGGTGCGCTGCTGGGCGGCCGCTTAATGCACTGGATCGATCTGGCGGGTGCGATGGCCGTGCATCGTCATTCGCGGAGCTACGCGGTCACCGCATCGGTCGACCACATCGACTTTCTGGTGCCGGTGCGAGTGGGCGATCTGGTCATTCTCAAGTCGTCCGTGAACCGGGTTTTTCAGACCTCGATGGAAGTCGGAGTAAAGGTCTTCGTCGAGAATTACCTCGCCGACACCGCGCAACACGTGGCGTCGGCTCACTTGACGTTCGTGGCCGTAGACGCCAAAGGAAATCGGCTGAAGGTGGCGCCCGTCATCCCGGAGACCGATGAGCAGCGGCGCCGCTATGACGACGCCGGCCGCCGCCGCGAGAATCGCCGCTCTGAGATGGAGCGGCGACGCAAGGCCAAGCGATAATCCACAGCTCGATGTGACCGCCGTCACATCAGACTTTGAACAGACTGGATAGCCTATTCGGTTCTTCAGGATTTTCTATGGACAGTGCCCTCCTCGTTCATCGCATTCACTTCGCCTTCACCGTCACCTTCCACTATCTCTTCCCCCAACTGACCATGGGTCTGGCGCCGCTGATCGTCGTGCTCAAGACCTTGGGCCTTCGCCGCAACGATGAGACTTACCATCAGGCGGCTCGCTTCTGGGCGAAGATTTTTGGAATCAACTTTCTTCTGGGCGTGGTCACTGGAATTCCTATGGAATTTCAATTTGGCACCAACTGGTCGCATTTCTCGCGCTATGCCGGCGGTGTGATCGGGCAGACTCTGGCCATGGAAGGCATGTTTGCATTTTTCCTGGAGTCGGCATTTCTTGGCCTCTTTCTCTACGGAGAGAAGCGCCTTAGCCCTCGCGCTCATTGGTGGTCGGCGGTCGCTGTTTTTCTGGGATCCTGGTTGTCTGGTTATTTCATCATCGCCACCGATGCATGGATGCAACACCCCGTAGGCTATGCGAAAGCAGCCGATGGCTCGTTGCAACTCTCCAGCTTCTGGGCGCTCGTCTTGAATCCCTGGGCTTGGTGGCAGTATGCCCATAACATGAGCGGCGCCGCCATCACCGGCTCGATTGTGATGGCGTCCGTGGGTGCGTTTTACTTGCTTTGGGGAAAATTCGAGACCCACGGCCGAATTTTCGTGCGAGTCGGCGTGATCGCCGGATTGATCTTCAGTGTGCTGCAGTTGTTTCCCACCGGCGATGGTCAGGGCCGCATGATCGCCGCCAACCAACCCGTCACCCTCGCCGCCATGGAAGCCCTCTTCGTCGGCCAGTCCGGCGCGCCGCTCATCATCTTGGGACAACCAAACGTCGCCGAGCGAAAAATCGATAACCCATTAGAGGTTCCCTCCGCGCTCAGCTTTTTGACGTACCGGGAATGGGCAGCCAATGTGAAGGGTTTAGATTCGTTCCCGCAAGACCTGTGGCCGGAAAACGTCGCGCTGCTCTATTACAGCTACCACATCATGGTGGGATTGGGGACGATCTTCATCGCCATTATGTTGGTGTCCGCGTTTCTGCTGTGGCGTGGCAAGCTGTTTTCCGCTCACTGGATGCTCTGGATTCTGCTGCTCGCCCTGCCGTTCCCCTACATTGCCAACACTGCAGGTTGGATGACCGCAGAACTAGGCCGGCAGCCATGGCTCGTTTATGGCTTGATGCGCACGGCGGATGGATATTCAAAGATGGTCTCGGCGGGCAACGGAATGTTCACCCTGTTGGGCTTCCTCGGCATGTACACCGTACTCGGCATTCTGTTTCTGTTCCTGGTGCGGCGCGAAATCGAGCACGGGCCGGTTGCCGAAGCAGTTTCACAGCACTAGATTGCGGCGCTGGATTTTGGGTGGCGCAGCGGTTTACCGCTGCGACAGCAGCCAACAAAGACACGGGCTTTAGCCCTTGAGGTTGCCATGGAAACGTTATGGTTCATGATCGTCGCCGTGATGGTTGCGGCTTACGTGGTACTTGATGGATTCGATCTTGGCGCGGGCGCAATTTACCTCGGCGCCGCCCGCACCAGCGAGGAGCGGCGAAAGATCCTGCGCGCCATCGGTCCCGTCTGGGACGGCAATGAAGTCTGGCTGCTGGCTGCCGGAGGAACTCTTTATTTCGCCTTTCCGCTGCTCTATGCCTCCAGCTTCAGCGGCTTCTATCTACCTCTCATGATGGTGCTCTGGCTGCTCATGCTGCGCGGCATCGGCATTGAACTGCGCGGGCACATGGAGCATCCGGTCTGGATGGGCTTCTTCGATTTAATCTTCTGCGCCTCCAGTATTTTGCTGGCGATCTTTTTTGGCGCGGCCTTGGGCAACGTTGTCCGCGGCGTGCCGCTCGGGGTCGACGGATATTTCTTCGAGCCCCTCTGGACGAATTTCCGGGTAGGCGCCAACACCGGAATTCTCGATTGGTATACGATCCTCACCGGCGTCATAGCCCTGGTCACGCTGACCGCGCACGGCTCTTTGTATATCGCGGTGAAAACCGAGCACGAACTGAATCAGCGCGCCCGCACCGTCGCGCTATGGGCCTGGCCTCTGCAGTTGGTCTTGACCGTTATCGGTCTGGTTGCAACTACCTACATTCGCCCCGCGGTTCTCGACAACTACAAACAGCACGCCATCGGATATCTCATTCCTGTGGTTGTCTTCGGCAGTCTCAGCCTGATGATCTACGCCATCCGCAAAGGGCAGGACAAACTTGCCTTCGTCGGCTCGGCCCTCTACATCGTCGGAATGCTGGTGGGCGCAGCCTTCGCGCTCTATCCCGTGGTATTGCCGTCGAGCAGTAATCCCGCCTACAACCTGACCATCTACAACACCGCCGCCGGACGCCACGGCCTCACCGTCGGCTTCACGTGGTGGGCTATCGGCATGGTTCTGGCTCTCGGTTACTTCACCCTGCTGTTCCGCATGTTTCGAGGCAAAGTGCAGCTCGAAGGGGAAGGCTACTGAATCGCGGGTGCCCCACTTCTCGCTTCCTTTGCGAGAAGTGGGATTTTCCGCCGCCAAACTGCGGAGAACCCGACCGAGAGCCCCGCAGCAACTCAACTCCCAGGTCTCGCAAAAGCGGCGAGGACCTGGGGCATCCAGCAAAGCGATCACCCGTATCCGCCTGTATAATAAGAAATTCGATCCATCCTGACTTTTTCCTTGGAGTGTGATCCCTTGAACGCACATATGCCTCATCCCGGCCAGCCTGCACAGGCGCCGCAACCGTTGCCTGGAGTGGACGCCATCATCGCCGTCGGTTCCGGCAAGGGCGGCGTCGGAAAAACCACGCTCTCGGTGAACCTCGCCGTTGCCCTGGCCAAGATGGGCCACAAAGTCGGCCTGCTCGACGCCGATGTCTACGGTCCGAACGTCCCGCTGATGCTGGGTATGAGCGGTCAACCGAAGATGGTCGGAGAAAATCGCATCGAACCGCTGCAGGCCTACGGCCTGAAAGTAATCTCCGTGGGATTTCTGAATCCGGGCGACAAGCCCGTCATCTGGCGCGGTCCCATGCTGCACCAGATTGTGAAGCAGTTCCTGGGCATGGTGGAGTGGGGACATCTCGACTACATGATCGTCGACCTTCCGCCGGGCACAGGCGATATTGCGCTGTCGCTGGTGCAGAATGTTCCGCTGACCGGAGCCGTGGTCGTCTCAACGCCCTCCGACGTTTCTCTGCAAGATGCTCGCAAAGCCATCGAAATGTTCCGCCAGATGAAAGTAGATCTGATCGGCGTGGTCGAAAACATGAGCTACTTCGTATGCCCGCATTGCAGCCACGAGATCGATATCTTTTCCCGCGGCGGTGCCGAAAATATGGCCAAGCAATTCGGCGTTTCCTTCCTCGGAAACATCGCCCTCGATCCCGAGGTGCGCAAGTCCGGCGATGGCGGTAAGCCCATCGTGCTCGAGGGAGAAAACTCCCCGCACGCCAAATCAATCTTCGAGTTCGCGCATAAGGTAGTTGCGCGGGTCGGAGAGATCAAGGCAAGCGAGCCGGCCAGCGTGATTCAGATTCAGTAGGGCTCGGGTCTACTTTCCTTCGCCGACCTGAATAATCTCTCCGGGCTTGATCGCAGATATGGCGGTATGGCAGGCCTCTGCGTGCAGAAGCAGGTCCGCTAGGCGAGTTGATTTCGCGCGAATGAGAAGTATGGCAATCCGTCGTCCCGTCAGATTCTGCTGGTAGGCAAAGCCCTTGTCGAGCGTAATGAAAACATCAAAACTTGTCTCCGCCAGTCCGAGCAGTTCGCCATTTGTCTTGCCTGCAAAGCCCGCTTCAGGTACGGTCACGCACTGATGCTCCTCGGTTGATAAGCTCGACTTAAACCTGCGCGGCACGCATTCGTCGAGCAGGAGTTTCATTGCAGGTGAGCAACCAGGAGAGACTTGGCTTGTTCCAGCCCGGCGATTGCCGCTTCCCGGCTGACCGTCGGGAAATCCGCGAGGAACTCATCGAGCGTTTGTCCCTCTTCAAGGTAGTCCAGCAGGGCTTGAAAGGGAACGCGAGTCCGCTTGAAAACTGGGGTTCCTCCAAGGATGTCTGGGTCTCTAACGATAGCGTGATCCATTCTCGTCACCCCATTTCCATTGCAGTTTACAACCAATCCCGGCCCGGCACGAAGATTGACTGAGGAGCCCGCCGTTATCCGCAATACTTGACTTCAAGAGCACTCAAACCGCGATAGCCGCCACACTGCATCCGCTTCGCCGCCCTTCAAAACCAAATCCGCCACCATCTCCCCCAGCGCCGGCCCATGCTTGAACCCGTGCCCCGATCCGCCGCCCAGTATCCAAACGTTTTCCATTCTAGGATGCCGGTCCAATATAAAGTTGCTGTCCGGAGTCTGCTCGTACTGGCATACGCGCGTCTCGATCAGCGGTGCGTCTTTCATGGCCGGAAATCGAAGCGCCAGATATTCCCGAACCCGTTTCAACGTAGCCTGGCTGACCACCCGCTCCCCGCACGTAGGGTCGAAAGCCGCGCCCCGCGTGTCATCCGCCATCTTGAAGCCGCGCCGGTCACTTCCTGGAATGCCATAAAAAAAGCGCTTGCCGTGATCGCCCCACACCGGCATATGCGCGTCCGTAAACCGCGAATCCCCAGCGGGCGGACCGAAGAAAAAAATGTCCTGCTTGGTGGCTTGCACCAGCCGGCCTAGAGTCCCAGGAAACAGTTTGCCCAGCCACGGTCCGCACGCGAAAACATAGTAGTCAGCTTTCAACCGCGAACCATCCGACAAAATCACGCTGCGCATTGGACCATTCTCCAACCCGTCCGGAGCCACAGCCATCTGCCAGTACTCGCCGCCCTCCGCGACAAACGCGTCCACCACCGCCTGGCAACTGGCGCGCGCATCCAGATATCCGCACTCCGGTTCGAAAATTCCCCAGTGCACCCCGTCGAAGTTAATTTGCGGCCATCGCTTCTTCATCTCCGCCGTCGAAAATTCCCGGAACTTTATTCGCGCCTCCCGCAGCATCCGAAGAGATCCGCGCTCGTACGCGTCGTCGCGGCTGCTGACCATCCACAGAACGCCCGTGCGGTGCAGAAACTGCCGTTTCCAGCGCCCTTCATATTTCTCCCACAGTTTGACCGTGCGGGCGGCGAGCTGACTATAGAGTTGATCCGGACCGTACGTCCCACGCATGATCCGCGTTTCGCCTCCCGACGAGGCTCGCGAGTTTCCCGGCCCCCAGGCATCGAGCAGCGTCACTCGCGCTCCGCGTTCAAGAAGATGAAGCGCGGTCCAGCCTCCAAACGCCCCCGCTCCGATGACGGCCACATGCGGTTTCACTTTCATAGGCACGGTTTTCGCATCCCGGCAGTTGAGGATACCCGGAGCGACTGCGCCGGGGAAGATGCGAGCCGAGGTTCCCGCCGGCGATGGGACGCCCTAATTGAGACCCTGCGCGCCGTCCTTGACAGGACGAGCACGCATTCCTAGAATCCAAGCAGGAAGCGCTGTCTGCGCCTTTTGGCTAAGTTTCTGCATCTAAAATACTTAATCGGAAACACCGCTGGCTGCAACCTGCGACCCCTTTTTACAGAATGCCTACTGATCCGCATATCGGCAAGCGCGAACGCGAAGTTCTAACCGCGATCGTGGAGACTTTTATTTCCACCGGCGAGCCCGTTGGTTCGCGCACCCTCTCGCGCTCGAACCGCGAGGGACTCAGTCCGGCCAGCATTCGCAACGTGATGGCGGACCTGTCCGATGCTGGATTCCTTGAGCAGCCGCACGCCTCTGCCGGCCGCGTTCCCACCACCGAGGCCTACCGCTATTATGTCGAGCAGATTTCCGGTACCGCCAAGCTCGCGCCCCAGGAAGAGAGCATGATTTCCGACTCGCTCGCCGGTGTGAGCGACGTGCAGGAATTCATGGAGCGTACCTCGCATGTGCTGTCGCTGATCTCGAAAAACGTTGGCGTCACCGTGGCCTCCAGCGGCACCCGAAACGCGCTCGAGCATGTGTACTTCTCGCGCCTCAGCGATCAGAAAGTCCTGGCCGTATTGGTGACGCGCTCCGGTCTGGTGCGCGATCGCGTGTTGCGCCTCGATTTGCCGCAAGCCGAACTCGATCTAGCTGCCCGCTACATCAACGAGAATTTTCGCGGCTGGACCATGGAATCGATGCGCGCCGAACTGTCGCGGAGAATCGACCAGGAGCGCAGCGAATACGATCGCCTGATGAATTCGATCGAGCAACTTTACAAGCAAGGCGCACTTGCCGCCGAAGCGGGCACCCAGGTCGTCTTCGTCGAAGGCGCGGCCAATCTGGTAACCGGCCAGGAAGATCGCAAGCGTCTGCAGGAGCTGCTGCAAACTCTCGAGGAGAAAGAAAAGGTCGCTCAGCTTCTCGGAGCCTATCTCGATGTAAAGCAGGAAGCGGTGCGCGTGGTCATCGGACTCGATGATGCGCTGCCTTCCATGCAGAACTTTGTGCTGATCGGGGCTCCCGCGCGCTCCGGAACGGATATGTTCGGGTCCCTCGCCGTGATCGGCCCCACGCGCATGGACTATCAACACACCATGACGGCGGTTTCCTACATCGCGCGCCTGTTCGACAAAATATTGAATGAATCGGAGTAGTCAGTTTTATGCGGAAATCAAATGGAAGATCGGAGGTCGAGAAGTCGAATCTCGACTTAGAACACGAACTGCCATCCGGCGATGGCGGGGAGAGCCCTGCGCAGTCCGTGGCGGGCGAGTCGTCGTCTCCGGATTCGGAGTTGCAAAAAATAAAAGCGGAGCGGGACTCCCTCCTCGACCGACTGGCTCGAGCCCAGGCCGAGTTCGAAAATGCGCGCCGTCGCACCGTCAAGGAACAGCAGGACTTTCGCGACTATGCCGCCGCTGACGCGATCAAATCCTTATTGCCCGTCCTCGACAGCTTCGAGCGTGCCCTGCAGGTGAAATCCGACGCGGCCGAATTCCGCAACGGTATTGATCTGATTTACAAGCAGCTGCAAACGGCATTGGGGAAGCTGTCCTTGCAGCCGATCGCCGCCAAGGGCGAGCCCTTTGACCCGCACTTTCACGAGGCCATTGAAATGGTGGACACCATCGAGGTCCCCGATCATCAAGTGATCGAGGAGTTGCAGCGCGGTTACAAGTTGAAGGACCGCCTGCTGCGCCCGGCGATGGTCAAGGTTGCCAGGAACCCCGGAAAATAAATTAACCAGGTTTGACCCATGAAGAGTTTGGGAAGGGCACGGCTTTCAGCCGCGCCGCCGATGACTAACTTGAACGCGGGCTGTAGCCCCTGAGGTCGGCAGCTTGGAGTTTCTCTCGTCATTGTTCTTCTTATTAGAAAGGCGCCAATTCTGACCACGAACGCAAAACGCGACTATTACGAAGTGCTCGGCGTCAGCCGCACCGTGACCGAAGTTGAACTCAAGAGCGCGTATCGCAAGCTCGCCATGCAGTGGCATCCCGATCGCAATCCAAACAATCCGGATGCGGAGGAGCGATTTAAGGAAGTAACCGAAGCCTACGCAATTCTCGCCGACTCCGAAAAGCGTTCTCTCTACGACCGCTACGGCCACGCTGGCGTCGGTGGCGCAGCCTCGCCCGGCGGGGGTTTTGACGCGACCGTGTTCCAGGACTTCGGCGAAATCTTTGGCGAGTTCTTCGGCTTCGGAGATGCCTTCGGCGGGGGCGGCCGCCGCCGCACCCGTGTGCAACGCGGCGCCGATCTGCGCGAAGACATCAGCATCGAATTCGAAGAAGCCGTCTTCGGCACCGAAACGCAGGTCATGGTGCGCCGTCACGAAACCTGTGAGGAGTGCCACGGCTCCGGAGCGGCCCCCGGCAAAGGTCCTACGACCTGCCGCTCCTGCTCCGGCCGCGGCCAGGTGCGTTACCAGCAGGGTTTTTTCAGCATCGCGCGAACCTGTCCCACGTGTCAGGGAACCGGCAATGTGATCACCGACCCCTGTCCCAAGTGCAAGGGCGAAGGCCGTATTTTGCGGCAGCGCTCCATCGACGCAAAAATTCCCGCCGGCGTCGAAGACGGTACCCGCATTCGCTTCTCCGGTGGAGGCGAAGCCGGTCCTTTCGGTGGCCCCGCCGGCGATCTCTACGTTGTCTTGCACGTGAAGGAGCACCCATTCTTCATACGCGAAGGCAATGACCTGCACTGCGTCGTGCCGCTTTCCGTAACTCAGGCGGCAATGGGCGCCGAGATTCGCGTGCCTACGCTCGAGGGCGAGCATGCTCTCAAAATTCCCGATGGCACCCAGCCCGGCACTACTTTTCGCATTCGCAACAAGGGCGTGCCCGTCCTCAATGGACACGGCAAAGGCGACTTGTACGTAGAAGTGCGCGTGCAGATTCCCAGCAAGCTGAGCAAGCGCCAGAAAGAACTGCTGCAGGAACTCGAGACCACCACCAAGGTCGACAATCAGCCGCTGATGCGGTCGCTGCTGGGCAAAGTCAAAGACATGTTCGGCTAGCGGACATGACACGCCGCCGCTGGATTGCCGACGAAGTCTCAGGAGATCGCGCCGCTCTCGTCGGCGAGCATGCCGATCACTTGGTGCGCGTCCTTCGGGCTCGCGTCGGAGAAGACTTCGATATTGCCACCGGCCAAGCCGTCCGCCGCGGCCGAATCACATCGGCGACGCAAGACCGAGTCGAGTTTGACCTCGCCGAGGATATCGCAGCTCCAGCCTCGATCGAGATCACCCTTGTTCTCGCCATCTTCAAGTTCGACCGCATGGAGTGGGCCATCGAGAAGTGCACCGAGCTTGGCGTCTCGCGGATGATCCCAGTCATAGCACGCCGCACGGACTCGCACTTTGCCGCAGCCTCGATGAATCGCGTGGAGCGCTGGCAGCGCATCGCCCGGCAAGCCGCAGAACAATCCCGCCGCACTGCGCCCCCGGAAATTGCCGCGCCGATCAAACTCTCCGACGTACTAAATCCCACTCAAGCTTTGCGCATTGTCCTGGCAGAGTCAGAAGAGCAAACCTTGCTGCGCGATGTGCTGAAGTCTCACGCGTCGGCGTCCGAAATCATTCTCGCCGTCGGCCCCGAGGGCGGCTGGACCGAAGACGAGTTGCAATCCTTTCAGCAAGCCGGATGGATTTCCGCATCGCTGGGAAACACCATCCTCCGCTCCGAAACCGCTGCCATCGCCGCCACCGCAGTCGTGGTCGCGACCCTATTCTCCTTCTGAATCCGCCGCGCGTCCGTCCCCACGCGTCCTGGCTGCGGTGGTATTCTGAGCCCCAATGGCTGTCTCCAAGGTAAAATCTCGTCCCTTTGTTCCCGACGATCATCAGCGCGAAGCAATCGACCATGTTCACGGCCCGATGTTGGTGATTGCAGGCGCTGGCACCGGCAAAACCTCGGTCCTCATCCATCGCATCGCCCGCTTGGTCCAAGAGGGACACGCGAGGCCCGACGAAATTATCGCCCTCACTTACACCGTCGCCGCTGCCGGCGAGATGCGGGATCGCGTCAGCGCGCTCCTCGGCCACAAGATTCATTCCGCCACGTTCCACGACTATTGCAACACCCTGCTCAAGCGCGCCGGCAAAGATTTCGGTGTCCTTGACGAAAAAGATCTCTGGATCTACCTCCGCAAAAAGGTTCACGAGCTTCGTCTCGAACACTACGTCCGGGCAGCCAACGTCGGAAAGTTTCTCAACGACCTGCTGGATTTCCTCAGCCGCTGTCACGACGAAATGGTCACTCCCGAAAAATACGCGGACTACGTCGCACAGCTCGAACGTGGCGAACTCCCGGTTCCGCGCGTCGCGAAATCGAAAGAAGAGTTAAGTGACACCGAGGTAATCGGTCGCTGCCAGGAGATTGCCCGCGTCTTCGCCACCAGCGAACGCTGGCTGCGTGAAGCGAACTACGGCACCTTCAGCCACATGATTACGCGCGCCCACGAGTTGCTCGTGAATGACCAAGGTCTGTTGGCTTCCGAACGCGCCCGCGCACGCTTCATTCTGGTCGACGAATTTCAGGACGCCAACTTCGCGCAGATCGAGGTTCTCGCGGCCCTCGCCGGAACTGCTGGAAACGTCTTCGCCGTCGGCGATCCCGATCAGGGTATTTACCGCTTTCGTGGCGCATCCAGCGCGGCATTCCATCTCTTCCGCCGCCATTTTCCTGAGTCCAAGCTCGTTGTCCTCGGCAAGAATCGCCGCTCCACCACTCCCATTCTTCAGAGCGCCTTTGCCATCATCGACAAAAATCCTCCGGTCTTTGGCACCAACGAGCGGTCTACGGTCGCTTACCGCCGCACTCCTCTGCAATCGGCGCGCGAGGAGGACGCGAAAAAAGAAGGTCAGCCTCTGCCCACTTTCCCCGTGGAAGCCATCGCCTTCAGCGGCAAAGATGCCGAGGCTCCCGACGTGGTCAGCATCATTGAAGACGTCAAACGGCGATCGCGCTGTAAATGGAAAGACTTCGGCATCCTCTACCGCTCCCACATTCACCGTGACGACGTGGTGCAACATCTCGCCGAGCGCGACATCCCCTTCTCCATCGAGAACATGGACGTCAGCGACACCCCCGAAGTCCGGGATCTGTTTGCCTGTGTTGCCGCCGTCGTCGACCTCACCGCCGATGCCAGTCTTTTTCGCGTCGCGGCATTGCCCCAGTTCAATGTTGATCCGGAACAACTCCGCACCGCCCTGCGGACGATTGCTAGAGATTCGAAGGACGGCGTGACCGTTCCGCTCGCCTCCGTCCTGGGTAGCGTCGCGGGCGGTGCCGAAGTGTTGGCCGTGGTTCGCCAGGCGCGTGATGAAGTCACCCAGAGGCAAGTGAAAGCGCGCACCGCTCTGCAGCTAATCGGAAAAAAGTTTCAGCTCCCTCTCCATTCCCCCGTTCTCCAGGCGGCCCTGAAATTCGCCGCCGACTGGGAAAACAAGTGCACCACAAACACCGGAGAACTCGGCGAATGGATCGAGTATCTGAATTATTTTCGCGAAGCCTGCGGAGTGATTCCGATGGCGTCCAAGGGAGACGAAGACGCCGTACGCCTGATGACTGCCCACGGCGCCAAAGGTCTCGAGTTCCCTCATGTTTTTGTTCTGCGCGCGACCAAAGGCTCATTTCCCGCCAGTTACCGGGAGACGCTCGTGGAGTTTCCCGCGGAGTTGCGCGATCCCGATTCCGCCGCTGCGGGCGACGATAAGACCCTTCACGATCAGGAAGAGCGCCGGCTTTTTTACGTGGCAATGACGCGCGCGAAAGATTCGCTGCACATTTATGGCAAGCAGGGAATCGGCCGCGACAAAACTCCCGCCGGCCTGATGCGCGAGCTCATCGGCAACGCAGGCCTGCACCAGTGGCTCCGATCGCGGCCGGCCTTGCCTTCCCAACCGGAGCTGATCGAGATCGCCGCCGCCGCCGACACCTCTCAAACCGAGCGCTCCCGTTTGCCCGCGTGGCTCGCCCTTCCGGCCATTGACGGGTTGGACGCACGCCTGAGCGCCACGGCGGTCGAGACCTATGAAACCTGCCCCCTGCAGTTCAAATTTGAACGCGAATGGAAATTGTCGCGGCAACTTCACGCAGCCGTCCAATATGGCGCGGCCATGCATCGCATATTGCGCACCTACTACGATTCGGTCCGCTTAGGCAGGCCCAAGACCGACGACGAGCTCCTGCAACTCTTTCGCGATGACCTGGCCGCATCCGGAATCCAGGACGACTATCAGCGAGATTTGTACCTGAAGCAAGGACTGCAGCAATTGAACGATTTTCTGGCCGCTACGCATTCAACCCCCGCGCCCGAGGTCCTCCACACGGAGGAATGGTTTGACATTCAAATCGCCGGAACCAAGGTCGCAGGGCGGATCGATCGCATGGACCGCATGTCCGATGGAAGCATCGTGATCATCGACTACAAAACCGGTAAGGCTCGCTCACAAGAGGACGCGGACGAAAGCCTGCAACTCTCCATCTACGCCATGGCCGCGAAAGAGAAGTGGGGATACCGCGTGGGCGAGTTGGCGTTTCACAATCTGGAAGGCAACGTCGCTGTTATTTCGAAGCGAGCCGAGTTTCAACTGGAAGAAGCGCGCGAGCGGGTGCAGGCTGTGGCGCGTGGCATCGCGGAAGGAAACTTCAAACCGAAGCCCGACTTCCACTGCACCTTCTGCGCCTTTCGCGGCTTATGTCCCGCCCGCGAAAAGCACGCGCCAAATGTTGCTTCCAATGCGAAGAGTGCAACCCCTTCTTTGGATTGATCCCATCGCACAAACTTCCGCGCAAAAAACTGAGGGGACGCTTTTGGCGTCCCCCTTTGACTTCGTACTGACCTCTTAGTGCTTCTTTTTCTTCTTTGCCTTTTTCTTGGTTGCCATTGGTTCTATTCTCCCTTCCATTTTTCATGGAAAAATCTGCAACGCTGTCTTGTTGCAACTAATTGATTGTATAGAGTTAATGAAAAATGAAGTCAAGAAAAAAATGCATGCATGGTAGCGAGCGATGCTGTACCAAAGTCACAGCGTGATGCGAGCCAACAGGAAAATTTCGATGCCGCTGCACCGAAACGCATCGCAATCACATCAACGCATACACTGAAGACCCTAAGTGATGTTCGAGTTCGACTCAATTTTCTTGCGTGCGGATGAGCGCGCAGCAACTGAAACCGTAACGCAGAAGTTGATCGTTTCCACTCACGTCTGCATCTATAATGGAGCTGCGAAATATTCGCGGGAGCATGATCAATGGCGGCTTTCGATGAGGTTGTCATCATTTCCGGTTGTCGTACACCAGTAGGAAAATTTCAGGGAAGCCTCACTGATTTGAGTGCCACCCAGCTGGGTGCCATCGTCGTGCGCGAGGCGGTCAAGCGCGCCGGATTGAATTCCGATCAGGTCGACGAATGCATTATGGGCAACGTTCTCCCCGCCGGACTGGGACAAAATCCGGCGCGGCAGGCTGCCATCTTCGCCGGATTGTCCCCGGCCACAGGTGCCATGACAATCAACAAAGTTTGTGGCTCCGGATTGAAAGCAGTGGCCCTCGCAGCGCAAGCCGTGCAAACCGGAAACAGTTCCATCGTGGTTGCCGGCGGCATGGAATCGATGACCAATGCTCCTTACCTTCTTCCGCAGGCGCGCAAAGGTTACCGGCTCGGAAATGGAAAAGTGATCGATTCCATGGTGCACGATGGTCTCTGGGACATTTATAACGACTATCACATGGGCATCACCGGCGAGAACGTCGCCGAGAAATACGGCATCACGCGCGAAGAGCAGGACGAGTTTGCCGTGAATTCTCACCGCAAGGCCGTCGCCGCAATGAAAGAATGCCGCTTCAAATCACAAATCGTTCCCGTCGAACTTCCCGCGAAGAAAAAAGGCGAAGCCCCGGTGCTCTTTGAAAAGGATGAATCCCCGCGCGAGGATACAACCATCGAAGCTCTGCGTGCGCTAAAGCCAGCGTTCAAGAAAGATGGCACCGTAACCGCCGGCAACGCGCCCGGAGTGAATGACGGAGCCGCGGCCGTTGTCGTGACCAGCGCGCAACGGGCGAAGGAACTCGGGGCTCAACCTATGGTCCGCATCGTCGCCCAGGCTACCAGCGGCGTCGAACCTAAATGGGTCATGATGGCGCCCGTCGATGCGGTTCGCAAGATCTGGGAAAAGACCGGATGGAAGAATGAAGACGTCGACCTCTACGAGCTGAACGAAGCCTTCTCGGTGCAGGCTCTGGGCGTGATGCGTGAGCTCGGCCTCGATCCCAACAAAGTCAACGTGAATGGCGGCGCCGTGGCCATCGGTCATCCCATCGGAGCCAGCGGCGCTCGCGTGCTCGTGACGTTAATTTATGAGATGGCGCGCCGAAACGTGAAACGTGGAATCGCCGCCCTCTGCCTCGGCGGTGGCAACGCAGTCGCCATGGCGGTCGAGAGAAACTGAGAAGCAGAAACTGAAGAGGCGAGCAAGAACCGCTCTAGCTCATCGCAGGAGCCGCAGGCAGAGTAACCGTGAACACGGCTCCGCCTCCCGGTGCGTTGGCGGCTTCGATTGTCCCGTTGTGTTCCTTCATCACCGACTTGCAAATGCTGAGTCCCAGCCCCGTTCCGCGCCCCGGACGCTTCGTCGTATAGAACGGATCGAAAATGCTCGCCAGAACTTCCGACGGAATTCCCGGACCATCGTCCAGAAAGCTCGCCCAAACCGATTCTCCGCCCGTTCCCAGGCGTATGCGTAGAGTCCCCCGGTCGTGTGCCTCGCGAATCGCTTGTTCCGCGTTCATCACCAGATTCAGGAAAACCTGCATCAGTTGATGGGGGTCGCCCTGAACCTGCGGCAGCCCGGTCTCGCGAACGAAGTCCACGGTAATGTTGTTTTTCCGCAGCGAGTAGGCGTGCAGATTGAGCGTCCGTTCCACCACATCTCCAAGATTGACCCGGGTCTTGCCCGGAGTCGGAGGAGTTGCAAAATAAGTCAGGTTGCGGACAATCTCCGCCGCGCGTCGCGCCTGCTGCTGCAACATGGCGATCTGCTTCCGCGCCGAGTCGGTGGTTTGGCTGTCCTGCAAAAGTTCGCTCACCCCCAGAATGCTGGTAAGAGGATTGTTCAGCTCGTGGGCCACGCCGCCGATCATCGCGCCCATGGCCGCCAGGCGTTCGCTCTGCACCACCTGGTGCTCAAACTTCTTTTCCGTGGTGATGTCGCGCACACAAATGATCACGCCCCCGAGCTTGGAGTCCGCGTCAAAGAACTGGCTGGCGGAAGCTCGCATCGTACGTCCGCTGCCATCGCGGTGCCGGGCGCCGTATTCCGCCGACCCAAAAATCCGCTTGCCGGAGGCCACGTCGCTGTACAGCGCGATCAGCTCTGGGGATTCAGCCGGTGTTCCCGATATCTTCTTTCCCAGCAAATCTTCGGACTGGCATCCCAGCAAATCGCGCACCCGCGAGCTCACAAAGCTGAATCGCTCTTGCAAATCCACCACCAGGATAAGGTCGGGAAAGCTTTCCAGCAGCCGCCGGCGGAATTCTTCCTGCTGCAACAGTTGACGCTCGAGTTTGCGTCTCTCCGTCACGTCGATCAGCGTTCCCTGGTACCGAATCAACTTGCCCGCTGTATCCCACACCGCACGCGACGATTCCAGAAACACCGCTGGCGTCCCATCCTTTTTCCGCAGCGTAATCTCCCGGGCGCGCACCCCGCCGCGATCGTCCGGAGCTCGCCCCAGAACCGGTGGTTGTCCCGGGTCAAGGTTCAGCCGGCTCGGATCGAGCGCCAGCAAATCATCTTTGGTCGCATAACCCAGAATGTTCACCAGCGCCGGATTCGCGTCCAGCAATCTGCCCTCCGGCGTGCTGAAATACGCACCCTCCTGCAGCGTCTCGAAGAGTTCCGTGAAGCGCAGCTCTTTCTCGTGCTGCCCGGTAACATCGCGCCCCAGCGCGCTCAGTCCAACCACCTCACCGCTCTTCACGATTGCGTTGAGCACGCATTCGAAAAAAAGCGGCCGGGCGTTGTTCTTGAGACGCAAGCGCACCGTGCCCGCCCAGTGCCGTTTCTCCAGAAAACGCACGAGTCCGGCTTCAATACTGGCTCGCGTTGGTTCTTCCACGAACTCGAAGAATTTATGTCCTACGATCTCGGTATAGGGAAGTCCGATCAGTTCGCTGACACGTTTGTTGACCGTGCGCAGAGTGCCGTCCAGAGAGACGGCGCAAGCCGCATCATCGAAGGAATCTATCAACTCCTTGAAGCTGCGCTGCGAGCGCGCAATCATCTCGTTCAGTTGATCCAGTTGCTCTTCAGACGGAGCCGCTCCCACATGTTCCTGCAAATCCTGAAGCAGCAGCTTGAGCTCGACCACCTCTCGCCGTCGCCCGTAGGCGTAAACCGCCAGAAGTATCGAGAGGACCAGCACGCCCAGCGCCAGTGGGCCCAGATGATATGGCAAACTCTCCAGACGCTCCCAGGCCAGCGCTGCGAAGCCTGCCGCCAGTAAAACCATGAACAAGAGAATCCAGCGCCAAAGCTGAGACTCTTCGCGCTCCAGATTTTGCGGAGGGCGAGACGGTCGAGGGCTACCAGAAGAGGCTTGCATTATGGGGGACCGACCTATTTTTCCGCAGGGACGGAAAAACGGTTTATCACTCGGATCATCGTAATGCCCCCGGCCTGCTTGAACAACCGTTCTTGTTGGAGAAGTAGGTACGTCGGGTCAATACGGGCCGGACCTTCTGAGTTGACATCGAACTTCGTCACCAACCCGGGTGAATCCGGCGGTAGGATAAGGCAGGCTGCAGGCGCCCATGCGGTCGTGCGTGCCCGAAATTGCATTGACTTTGATTCGGTCAGCCCCCTACGATGGTCGCACGGGCGAGCTCTTTATTCTTGATTGGCCAAACCATCTCGCACTACCTCATTGTGGAGAAGTTGGGCGGCGGTGGCATGGGAGTGGTCTACAAGGCTGAGGACACTCGCCTCCACCGTTTCGTAGCCCTCAAGTTCCTGCCCGATGACGTTGCCCGTGATCCCAGGCTCTAGCTCGCTTTCAACGTGAAGCTCAAGCCGCCTCCGCGCTGAACCACCCCAATATCTGCACCATTTACGACATCGGCGAGCAGGATGGCCAGGCTTTCATCGCCATGGAATTTCTCGATGGCGCGACGCTCAAGCATCATATGAACGGGCACGCGCTGGAACTCGACACTCTGCTGTCGCTCGGAATCGAGACCGCCGATGCGCTGGAATCCGCCCACGCCGCTGGCATCGTTCATCGCGATATCAAGCGCGCCAACATCTTCGTCACCAAGCGGGGTCACGCCAAGATCCTTGATTTCGGCGTGGCCAAGGTTACGCTTGCGTCCACTCCGCCGGGCCAGGGCACATCGGCCAGCGGTCTGACGGCCACCATCGACGATCTGCATCTTACCGGCATCGGCTCAACCCTCGGTACGGCCGCGTATATGTCTCCCGAGCAGGCCCGGGCCAAGGAAATCGATGGACGCAGCGATTTGTTTTCCTTTGGTGCTGTTCTATACGAGATGGCGACCGGCATCCAGCCGTTTCGCGGCGAAAGTTCTGCCGTCATCTTCAAAGCCATTCTCGATGCCGCACCCCCCTCGCCCGCGCGGCTGAATCCCGACCTGCCCGCAGAACTCGAACGCATCATCAACAAGTGTCTAGAAAAAGATCGTAACCTGCGTTACCAGCACGCCGCCGACGTTCGCACCGACATGCAGCGTCTGAAGCGCGACACCGAAACCGGCAAGTCGGAGGCCGTGGTCGAGCCAGCCGCAGTTTCCCACAAGGCGCGTCTCCCATGGATCGCCACAGCGACGGTTGCCGCGATCGCCGCAATCCTGGTCGTGCTGCTTTTTTGGCAGTCCAGGCATCCCTCCCGTTCCCCGATCGATTCGGCAGGATCGAAAGCGATCGCCGTGCTTCCATTCCAGAATTTAAGCTCCGACCAATCCACTGATTTTCTGCGGCTGGCTTTGCCCGATGAAGTTGCGACTGCGTTGAGTTATGTGCCGTCGTTCTCGATCCGCCCCTTTGCCACCACCAGCAAATACATCGGGCCGAACCTCGACTTGCAGCAGGCCGGTCGCGACATGGGCGTTACCTCCGTTGTAACCGGGCACTACCTCACCGAGGGCGATCAGTTGGAGATTACTCTCGAAGCAGTCGATGTCGCCAACAACCGCAGTATCTGGCGAGACACCATCAACGTACTCGCGTCCGACAAGATTTCCATGCGGGAGCAAATCACCTCGCGCGTCCGACAAGGCTTGGTGCCTGTTCTGGGAGGCTTCTCAGCCTCGGGCGACACCGCAGGCACTCGACCGAAGAGTGAGGAGGCCTACGACCTCTATCTGCGCAGCATCGCCGTCCCTCATGACGTTGCTCCGAACAAGGACGCCATCGCCATGCTCGAGCGCGCCGTTGGCATTGATCCCACGTACGCACCTGCCTGGGAGGCTCTGGGGATACGCTACTACTACAACAGTGCTTACGCTGACGGCGGGGAACTGATGCTCAAACGTTCCGATTCTGCCCTCGACCGTGCGCTGGTGCTCGATCCCGATCTGATTTCTGCTTCCAGCTATTTGATTACCCTGCAAACCGATCGCGGCAACACCGCCCATGCCTATGCGGAAGCGTTGGCCTCGGTGAATCGTCATCCCACCAATGCGATGGCCCATTTTGCTTTGTCCTACGTTCTCCGCTATGCCGGATTGCTCGATGAAGCGGCACACGAATGCAACGCCGCTCTGGCTTTGGATCGGGCCAACTTTCAAATCCGTTCCTGTTCGGGCGTCTTCGGCCAGCTCGGCGAGCCAGACAAAGCCATGGAGTTTGTTCGCCTCGATGCCGGCTCGGAATATGCCGCCATGCAAACCGGCACGCTTCTTCTGGGCGAGGGCAAACTCGCCGCCGCGCGCCAAGCCGTCCAGAGAGCCTCGAACTCTCCCCTGATGGGCCGCGATTTGATCCAAGCCTGCGTCGACCCTCCGCACTCCACGCAGTGCGACGCCGCCGCTCAAAAGGTTGAAGCCACGGCTCTCGCCGGAGTCGATGTCGAGCCTCTCTATTCCGTCGGCGCCTTGCTCGCCTACTGCGGCCAGAAGGATGCCGTTCTCCGCTCGCTTCGTCGCGCCGTCGAGAAAAACTACTGCGCCTACACCGCCCTCCAAACCGACCCGCTCCTCGTAAGCCTTCGCGGAACTCCTGAGTTCACCGATTTACTTGCTCTCGCCAAACAATGTCAGAACAAGTTCCTGGCGCAGCGCAGCCAGAGTGCGAATTAGAAGACGCGAATTAAGAGACGCCGAGCTCTACCCTGTGCTGCACTGTGCCCTCTGTGTTAAGGACTTTGACTTTCCATCGCGACAACGCTGCGGTACATCCGCGCTCACGATTCACAGCCCCACCCCGTGACATCTGTCACTGCGCACCTCTCGTCGCGCGCTTAACCTAGATACTTCTCGGATCAGGCCTTCGTGTGCCGACCGCGGCACCTAAGGGCTCCCCGCGCATCCCCGATGCTCTACAAGACCCTCAGCGCCGCCGTCTATGGCATCGACGCCAACATTATTCAGGTAGAAGTCGACTGCTCCGGCATCAAGACCGACCAGGATCACTTCCACACCGTCGGCCTGCCCGATGCCGCCGTCCGCGAAAGCCGCGACCGCGTCCGCGCCGCACTCAAAAACTGCGGCTACGACATTCCCCCCACTCACATCACCATCAACCTGGCTCCCGCGGACATCAAGAAGGAAGGCTCTGCCTTCGACTTGCCCATGGCGCTCGGCATCGTCGGCGCCTACGGCGGCCTCACAAGAAATGAAATCTCTGACTGCCTGTTCGTAGGCGAGCTTTCCCTTGACGGCGGCGTTCGCGGCATCCGAGGTACCCTCCCGATCGCCCTTGAAGCCCGCACCCGAAAGATTTCCCGCCTCGTCGTCCCCGAGGCCAACGCTCGCGAAGCCGCCATGGTCGGCGGTGTCGACGTCTACCCCGTCCGTTCTCTGCTGGACGTAATTCACTTCGTAAACTCCGGCAACGGAATCGTTCCTTTGAAAGCCGACGGCGACGCCCTCTTGCGCGAGTCGCAAGAATTCCTGGTCGATTTCAAAGACGTTCGTGGCCAGCAAACCGCCAAGCGCGCCATCGAAATCTCCTGCGCCGGCGGCCACAACATACTAATGATCGGTCCACCCGGCTCCGGCAAAACCATGCTCGCCAAGCGCATGCCCACCATCCTTCCCCCGCTCACTTTCGAAGAAGCCCTCGAAACCACCAAAATCCATAGTGTCGCCGGAGTCCTCGATCCCGGCAGCGGCCTCGTCGGCAAGCGCCCTTATCGTTCGCCGCATCACACTATCTCCGACGCCGGACTGATCGGCGGCGGCGCCATCCCGCGCCCCGGCGAGGTTTCGCTCTCTCACAACGGCCTGCTCTTTCTCGACGAGCTTCCCGAATTCCCTCGCAATGTCCTCGAAGTCCTGCGCCAGCCTCTCGAAGATGGCACCGTGACCATCTCCCGTGCCGCCATGTCGCTGATGTTTCCCGCGCGCTTCATGCTGGCCGCCGCCATGAATCCCTGTCCCTGCGGCTTCCGCAATGACCGCACTCGCGAGTGCAACTGCACCACCCCCATGATCCAGCGCTACATTTCGAAAATCTCCGGCCCGCTCGTGGATCGCATCGACATCCACATCGACGTTCCCGCGGTGAACTACAAAGAAATGCGCTCCGCCACCGAGCCCGAGGGTTCCGCGAAGATTCGTGAGCGCGTCATCCGCACGCGCCAAAAACAATTGGAACGCTTCTCCACCTCGCGCGAGAAAATCTATTGCAACGCTCAAATGTCCTCCCGCCACATTCGCACTTTCTGCGAACTGTCCGCCGACTGCGAACGCCTGCTCGAGCGCGCCATGACTCAGCAAGGCCTCAGCGCCCGCGCCCACGACCGCATCCTGAAAGTCGCCCGCACCATCGCCGACATCGAAGACACTCCGCAGATCGAACCCAAGCACATCGCCGAAGCCATCCAATACCGCTCTCTCGACCGCACCTACTGGACCTGACTCCACAGCGCTCAGTAATTAACAATGAGATGGCCTGCACTCACCGCAGAAAGTAACGTGGAAGAGCGGGGCTTCAGCGGCGTGCCCTGAGCGAAGTCGAATGGGCCGCGTAAACGTTCACAAGAGATGTGGGCTTTAGCCCCTGGGGCCTCGCCTCTCGCCCATTTCGGCACCGGCACTCTCCGCCTCTTCAGTTTCGCGATTGACCCTCTCCTTGCAACATGTTATAAATGCCCGTTTTGCGCTACTCCGTCCGGTTCGCACGCTTACTCTCCGGCTGGAGTACGCAAACTCCGACGCGGCCAAGCTCCAACACTCCGTTAAGGTCTTGCGGTGGAAGCGTGTTCGGAATTCCGGCGATGGTCCCCGATGCGGCACAGGCGTGCTCGGACGCGAGGGCTTCGCCGGAAGGCGGTCTCTAAACACGTTTGTAGTTCGGTAGGGGCGCAGTTTGATTGTCATCCTGAGCAAGCGTTCTTTGCGCAGCGAAGGATCTGGGCGAGCCGCGCGACGTGTCGCGTCTTTTGCGACACATTACTCGCGTCTGGCTCGCTTCCTTAAACTGCGCCACTACCGCATATTCCTGAAATCCGATTCATTTTTGGAGGACTCATTATGCGCACCTGGCTCGCCACTGCTGCGTTCCAACGACGCCGCGTGGTTACCGGTTTCCTGAATGGTTTCCTAAGTAAGACTCTCGCCCTGGCTACGCTGCTTACCGTCAGCGCCGCCTCCGCCCTGGCTCAACCTTCTGGCGAAAGTACCGGCGGCGAAGCCTCGCTGAAACTTCCTGATCTCTCTTCCGTCAGCTTCTTGAACGGAGCCATCGACGGTCACCGTTTATTAATGATCGGCATCCTGTTCTGCATCTTCGGGCTGGGCTTCGGCATGGTCATCTACATGCGCCTCAAGAATCTCCCAGTCCATAGCTCCATGCGCGAGATTTCCGAACTCATCTACGAAACCTGTAAAACCTATCTCGTCACCCAAGGCAAATTCATCCTCTTCCTGTGGGCCTTCATCGCCGTCATCATCCTGCTTTATTTCGGCATGCTTGAGCACATGGAACCCATGCGCGTCGCTGTCATTCTCGGCTTCAGCCTGGTCGGCATTGGCGGCAGCTATGGTGTCGCCTGGTTCGGCATCCGCGTCAATACTTTCGCCAACTCTCGCACCGCCTTCGCATCCCTACCCGGCAAGCCATTCCCCGTCTACCAGATTCCTCTGGAAGCCGGCATGAGCATCGGCATGATGCTGATCAGCGTCGAACTTCTCATTATGCTGATCATTCTTCTCTTCATCCCCGGCGACTACGCTGGCCCCTGCTTCATCGGATTCGCCATCGGCGAGTCCCTCGGCGCGGCCGCCCTCCGTATCGCTGGCGGCATCTTCACCAAGATCGCCGACATCGGCTCCGACTTGATGAAGATTGTCTTCAAGATTAAAGAAGACGACGCCCGCAATCCCGGCGTCATCGCCGATTGCACCGGCGACAATGCTGGCGATTCCGTTGGCCCTTCTGCCGACGGCTTCGAAACTTACGGCGTCACCGGCGTCGCGCTCATCACCTTCATCCTCCTCGGTGTAAAGAATCCCACCGTCCAGGTTCAATTATTGGTCTGGATCTTCGTCATGCGCGTCATGATGCTCGTGGCCAGCTCATTATCCTATTTCCTCAACGCTATCGTCGCCAAAGCCCGCTTCGGCAGCGCCGACGAAATGAATTTCGAAACGCCTCTCACGTCACTAGTGTGGCTGACCTCCATCATCTCCATCGCCCTCACTTTCCTGGTCTCCTACTTCATCATCCCCGACCTCGGCAGTGACGGCACCCAATGGTGGAAACTCGCGGTCATCATCTCCTGCGGAACTCTCGCCGGAGCGCTCATTCCCGAGTTGGTCAAGTCGTTCACTTCCACGGAATCGCGCCATGTGAGGGAAGTCGTCACCTCCGCGGAAGAAGGTGGAGCTTCTCTCGGAATTCTCTCCGGCTTCGTCGCCGGAAACTTTTCCGGCTACTACCTCGGCCTCTCGATGGTCCTGCTGATGTCGATTGCCTACTACTTCAGCACGATGGGCCTCGCCGGCGCCGCAACCATGTTGGCTCCCGCCGTCTTCGCCTTCGGTCTCGTCGCCTTCGGCTTCCTCGGCATGGGTCCAGTGACCATCGCCGTCGATTCCTACGGCCCAGTCACGGACAACGCTCAGTCGGTCTACGAACTTTCTCTGATCGAGCAGGTTCCCAACGTCGAAGCCGAAATCAAAAAAGACTTCAACATGGGAGTCAACTTCGAGCGCGCCAAGTATCTTCTCGAAGCCAACGACGGCGCTGGCAACACCTTCAAAGCCACTGCGAAACCCGTCCTGATCGGTACCGCCGTCGTCGGCGCCACTACCATGATTTTCTCCATCATCATGGCGCTCACCAACGGTCTCACCGAAAATGTCGACAAACTTTCCCTCCTCCACGCTCCCTTCTTCCTCGGCCTGATTACCGGCGGCGCCATGATTTACTGGTTCACCGGCGCATCCACCCAGGCCGTCACCACGGGCGCTTACCGGGCCGTCGAGTTCATCAAGGCCAACATCAAACTCGAGGGTGTCGTGAAAGCCTCTGTCGCCGACAGCAAAAAAGTGGTGGAGATCTGCACCAAGTACGCCCAGAAAGGCATGTTGAACATCTTCATCGCCGTCTTCTTCGGCACGCTGGCGTTCGCCTTCGTCGAACCGTTCTTCTTCGTCGGCTACTTGATTTCGATCGCCATCTTCGGCCTCTATCAGGCCATCTTCATGGCCAATGCCGGCGCCGCTTGGGACAACGCCAAGAAGATCGTCGAAGTCGAAATGAAGCAGAAGGGAACTCCGCTGCACGACGCCACCGTCATCGGCGATACCGTCGGGGATCCTTTCAAGGACACTTCCTCCGTGGCCCTGAATCCCGTCATCAAATTCACCACGCTGTTCGGCCTGCTCGCCGTCGAGTTGGCGGTTACTCTAACCCACGATCAAGGTCCGATGATCACCAACGTGCTGGCCTTGGCCTTTTTCGCAGTATCGTTCTTTTTCGTCTACCGTTCCTTCTACGGCATGCGAATTCGCAGCGGCAAAGCCGAATAATTCTCAAATTCGTTACCAACAACAAACGCCATCCGGCAAATTCCGGATGGCGTTTCTCATTTCCATCAGCCGTTCGGCTGCCAGCTTTTTCAAATCACCAAATCACTCAATTCCCCAATCCTCCTACCGCCGGTCCCAGTACAAATCCCTCCGATCCCGATTCACATCCCGGTATTCTCGCCGCAGCTCTCTCCGCTCATGCCGCGCCGCACCATACTCTCCGCAATACAGATCACGCCGCAGCTCCCGCCGCTCCCGCGAGATCCTGACTTCATCATGCCGAACGTCGCGCCGGTCGCGCCATCCATCATCGGCAAACATTGTTCCCGCACCCAGTCCCAGCACCAAAAGAACTCCTGCAATTGTCCGTTTCATATCCGTGTCCTCCTCCGCGCCTCGCGGATTCTACAGAATGAAAACACCACCACGCTCACGGAGTTGCGTCCCTGACCGCAGCCGGCGATGAATTTCCCAGGCAACTCTTTTCGCGCCCCTCACATCGACGGCGCCGCGCACCCCAATCACTCCCACTCAAAATTCAAAAACCAACCCCGCCGTAGGTACTACCGGCAACTCCTGCTGCGTCTGTATCTTGCTCTGCAGCGTGCTGGGATTCACCCCGGTGCTGTAGATATAAATCCGATTGTCATGATTCGTTACATTCAAGACTTCGCCATAGAGCGTAAACTTCCATCGCGTGAACGCCCAACTTTTGTCACAGCGCAAATCCAGCCGAATATAAGCCGGCAAGCGCACCGAATTATTCACTCCGATCTCCTCATACGTATTTCCCACCTGCACGAAGTCTCCACTAGGCACAGGGTATCCCGAGCCATACAGAAACTTTCCACTCAAACTGATCGTCGGCCTCAGCCGATAAGTGCCGAACGCATTCAAAGAATGCCGTTGATCCTCCAAAGTAGGGAAGTAGGGCGTATTAAAAGAAAGCTGCTCCTCCGCGGAGGGCGAGAGCGGAAGCAAAACAAAGTATTCTCTTTGCCGCGCGCGCGCCAGCGTATATCCCGCCCACCCCGATAAACGGTTCGCGCTTCTCCGCTGCAGAACCAGTTGCACTCCCCGCGAGTAGTCTCGCTGATAAATGGAATTCTGCCCGCTTAAAGGTTCCAGCGCCCCGCAAGGTGGATTCACGCCCGGAGGTTCCGTCGCGAAGCCACTCGGCGAACCAACCAGATCGCTGTTTTGCCGGTCAAAGGCTTGCAAGCGGACGCGCGTCGACTCGCCCAGGCGCTGCTCGATCGCAGCCGTGAAGTGATCCGAACGCTGTAGCAGGTTTCCAAACGGCAAACAGTAGGGCGTGGCCACTTCCTGAAAATCGGGAAACTGCGCGTAGCGCCCCACCCCAAATTGCAACTCCGTCGCGGTCAATACCCGGATTGCCGTCGAGATCTGCTCCGAGAAAGGATGCACTCCAATCCTCTGCAAATTATCCCAACGGACTCCGCCGATTACGTGCACCCGATTCTTCCACAGCGTCGAAGTCTGTTGCAGGTAAAGGTCGCCTCGCAGCCCGGTTCCGCTCGCGTACGCCGAAAACGCCGGCCCCGGGCTCCCGTAGAACACGCTGTATCCATCGTCGCGCAGCCGCCGCAAAGTGGCTCCGCCCTCGAGCACATCGTTGTTTTTCCACGCCCATGTCAGATTGCTTCCTCCCAGCCACTCACCGTACGCATAGCTGTCGAGAATCTGTCCAAAGGTATTGTGCGAGTCGTAAGGCTCGCTGAGATACGCCGCGTGGCTGTCCAGCAACAGGTGAGGACTAATGCTCCAGCGCCATCCTGCGCGCGCCAGCGTGAAGGCGCTGTTGCCCGCGGCAAATACATCGGGGTCGCTGCTGGTCGTGAGTTGAGTCGAGGTCTGCCCGCCCTGGGCGTGTATGCTCACGCTCTGTTTCGCCGTGAGATCGTAAACCAGCTTCACGTCTCCGTCGTAGAACGATGCGTTCTGCACATCGTCCTCGCGGTTGCGAATCAGATATCCGATATAACTTTTTCGCGCCGATGCGATCCATGATCCTCGTGACGATCCGTGGTCGGACGTGCCCAGTTCTCCCTCGCCCAGAATGTCACTATCTGCAATTCCCGCCGAGACCCGAAATATCGGCGTCGATCGGCTGCCTTCGCGCGTGCGAATATCCAGCGCCGCTCCAATGCCGTCTGCAAATTTCACGGGATACGCCACCGGCATTAGCTTCATCTCTTCCACCGTCTCGCTCGTAAGAAAACTAAGCGAAGCTCCGTTCGAAATGTCAGGGATGCTGTGAAACGGTGACGCCAGCACGTCATCCAGGTAGATGGAGACATTTTGGAACGGCATCCCCATTACCGAGAACTGGGCGTAGAACTCATTGTTTCCGGGCGCGGAAACTCCCGGCAATGCCTGAATAGCGCGGAACGGATCGTCGGCAAAAACCGTCGATGCGGCCCTGATCTCCGAGGCCGTCAGGTTGCTCTCGCTGATCGCAGGCGAATCCTCTTGCTGAAAAACATCGCCCGTTACTCGCACCCTTTCCGTGTGGCGGAAATTGTCTGGAACCAGCGTGAGATCAAACTCTTTGGATTCTGCAGCCGATAGCGAAAAGGAAAAAGTCGAGAGTCGATAGCCGACTGCGCTCACTCGCAGCGTGTACGTGCCGGGCGCAAGATTCTGTATGTCGAAAGCGCCGTCGGCGCCGGTGTTCGTTTCGCGGCCGGCTTCGAGAACGCTTACCTGGACGCGCTCCAGTCGCTCACCACCCGCCACATTCTTGACCGTTCCCTTAATTTCGGAAGCATGCAGGGTCAGGCAAAGGAACAAAACGAAGGCAGCAAGGCGGGCGATCATCAATTCTTCCAGGCAAAACGGAAGAACAGGCTAGCACACCGTGCGCGATGTCCGAACGCAAAACGTTCTTCAATCACCCGATGACCAAATCACCCGATTCTTTCTAGTTCGGCCCCTTCATCTTGTCCTTCACGCTGTGCGCCAGCTTCTCGATTTCTTCTGCCTTCTTCAGCACTTCGACCGAAAGCACGTTTTCATTCGACTTGTCGACGTACTCCTTCAGCTCCCCGGCCAGCTTCACCAGTTTGTCGGTATCGGCCTTGAGCGCGGCTTGCCGCTGCAGATTGATTCTCTTGGCCAGTTCGCGGGAGATGCGATCCCGGGTCTCGTCGTCCGCTGTCGGTGCTACGTTGATGGTCTGCGGCTGTACCTGATGGGTTTGCGCCGTCCCCGGTAGCGGGAGCCACACAAATAGAAACAGACTGCAAGCCAACCATTTCGCTCGCACGGTGTCCCTCGAAACGGACGCGATCGTTCTGCCCGTTCCTAAAGTATGGCCACTTTTTTCGGAGACCGCAACGGAAATTGCTCGGGACAAAAGAAGGGCTTGGGAGAGATGCAGCCGGAAAAAGTCGAGAGGAGTTAGGGGAGGGCTCGGCAAGCGTCGGCGGAAAGGCTCGGGAACGGTGGGAAAAGCTCGGGAGGGGCGGGAAAGGCTATGGAAAATTTGGGAAAGGTTGAGGAAGGTTTGGTTTGGGGAAGGAAGGGCACGACTTTAGTCGTGCCGCCTCCCCGCTCACATTGACTTCGGCTTTAGCCGCTGCGGAACCGCTGTCGCTTACAGCGAGCTCATATTCGACAAAAACTCGCCGTTCGACTTCGTCTTGCTCAACTTGTCGATTAGCAACTCCATCGCTTCCACCGGCGACAGCGGGTTCAGCACCTTGCGCAGCACCCAGATCCGTGACAGATCTTCCCGCGGGATCAGCAACTCTTCCTTACGCGTGCCCGACCGTTGAATGTCGATCGCCGGAAATACGCGCTTATCCACCAGCTTGCGCTCCAGAATAATTTCCGAGTTGCCCGTGCCCTTGAATTCTTCAAAGATCACGTCATACATGCGCGATCCGGTATCGATCAGCGCGGTCGCGATAATCGTCAGTGATCCGCCTTCTTCGATATTTCGCGCCGACCCAAAGAACCGCTTCGGCCGCTGCAGCGCATTCGAATCCACGCCGCCCGATAGCACCTTGCCCGAGGGCGGAACAATCGTGTTGTAAGCTCGCGCCAACCGCGTGATCGAATCCAGCAGGATCACCACATCGCGCTTGTGCTCCACCAACCTCTTCGCCTTCTCGATCACCATCTCCGCGACCTGTACGTGCCGCGCCGCAGGCTCGTCGAAGGTCGATGAAATTACCTCGCCCTTCACCGACCGCTGCATGTCCGTCACTTCTTCCGGACGCTCGTCGATCAGCAGCACCATCAGCACCACTTCCGGATGGTTCGTCGTAATCGAGTTCGCCACATTCTGCAGCAGCATGGTCTTGCCGGCGCGTGGCGGAGAAACAATCAACCCGCGTTGTCCCTTACCGAGCGGCGTCAGCAAATCCATCACCCGCGCGCTGGAATTTTCCCGCGTCGTTTCCAGCTTCAGCCGCTCCTGCGGATACAGCGGCGTCAAGTTATCGAACAGAATCTTGTTGCGCGCTTCGTCCGGCGACTCAAAATTCACCGCCTCAATCTTCACCAGCGCAAAGTATTTCTCGCCCTCGTGCGGCGGCCGCACCTGCCCGCTGATTGTGTCACCGGTTTTCAGATCGAACTTGCGGATTTGCGACGGCGATACATAAATATCGTCCGGCCCCGGCAAATAGTTATAGTCCGGCGACCGCAGAAAGCCGTAGCCGTCGGGCAGTATTTCCAGCACGCCTTCGGCAAAAATATGCCCTTCTTTTTCGCTCTGCGCCTGCAGGATTTTAAAGATGAGGTCCTGCTTGCGCAGTCCGCTGGCACCGGGCAGCTCCAAGGTCCTTGCGATCTTGGTCAGCTCGGTGATGTTCTTTTCTTTCAGTTCAGCAATGGTCATGATTCACCTAAACCCGATTCACTCAAACGTGCAAGTTTCAGCGTTTTCGGGAGATTTTCAAAGGAGGGTATGCAGGGAAGACAAAACACCACGAGGCAGGCAGGCGGGGCTGTTTTACGCAGCCCGCCGTTGTGCCTCGGCAAAATTCTCCGGCTCCGACAGGATATCCTGCCGCTCCGCGCCTGCGATCCGGTCCAACACTCCATTCATTGTTTCCTGGATTCTGGTGCTGGGCCGGTGGAACTTCCGCGTGGCCTTGGAGGCGAGCTGGCAAAGCATATAACGATTCCGTAATGTTTGTAAAGCGTCAAACACACGATCGGATCGCATGTGTGTCTTTCCCCTTCCTTTATAAGTATGGGCATCCGCTTCCGCCCTGGCTCTCGTAGAATCGTAACAAACCACACGTCGTTCTAAATTGCTGATTCTACTAAGATTTTTAGGAGTTAGCGCAATCCCTATACTCAGAATAGATGCGCGACCGCACTCCGAAGATGCTCACTTTTCCTGATTGGACTCGCGGTCGAGGTAACTCAGAACGAACCTTGAGGCTTCGGAATGTCCCTGGAACTCAACAATGTACTCGGAATCCCCAAACCGGTCAATACCTTTTACGTATCTTTACGGGTTCGCACCATCGTGGCCGAGGCGCCTGTTCAGCAGCCTTGTAGCTTCAGTGAGTCCGCCGCGCTCGAATTAATTCACCTCACCTGTATTGGCACATCTGTATTGGCACATCGAACTTCTAATATTTCTTCCCGATCACAACTGATCTCGATCTGCGGGTTCGCGCCGGTCTTCCTTAACCGTGTCCTTCAATGTTGCCACGGCCCGCGTTTTTCTCCTTCGAGAAAGCCAGCAGAGTATTGGGCCACGGCTGCCCCGGTGATCTCTCTCCACGCTGATGTTTTCTCCGCTGCGTTCTAGCTGCGGTACTCATAAACCTTGCTTTTAGCGCAAATCCTTTGGGATCATGGAGTTACTAAAATTGATCCTTGTAAAATCCGTCTTCTAAAGGACTTACAGGAAAAGTCTTTGTTTTCAGTGAGTTCGGAGCATTACCAGTCACGTAAGTCTTTTAGAATCAGTGGGAACCTCCGTAAAATATAGATGTCAAAGAACTTAATACCGAAATCTTTTGAAAGAGGACTGGCATGGGACGATTTCGCTTACTTGTAGAGCGTCACGGCCTCGACCATGATTGCGAAGCGGGGCTGTGGAAGGCAAGGTTGGATGTCACAGAGACAGCAGATTCCCTTCGACGTCGCTCAAGGCAGGCTCTCGCCATTCTCGCCGCTGATCGCGGCTGCGAAAGGCTCGGAATGGCAACGGGCACGCGGGTGATGTTTCGGCCGTCCCTGACGGGACTCGCTCCTCTTTTCGCTGCTTACCCCGGACTTACGTCCGGGGCTATCCTCTATCGCCCCTTTCGGGGCTGGGGTGGGGAGCTGCCGTCTGCGCTGCCACTGTATTTACATTGTGTAAATACATTTTCTGCGCCAGGCTTGGGACGAAGAACGATCATCTATGCCGACAGAAAAAATAACGAAAGGCGCATCATCTCGGCGTGGCGCTCGGAGCCGCACGAAAGGCGACACTACTGGCAAAACCTCGAAGCGCAATAACTCCAAATCCCGGCGACATGGAGGCGCAGGCCTAGAATGCTGTTGGTGATCCGGCAGGCGCGAGGTCGGCTCTCACAAAGAATCGCCGTCGGAGGGAAACATGAAAATAAACCCGAGCGCTACAGCAGACGTTCTCAAGACCTCGATCCAGGAGGACAGAACTGAGGCCAGGATTTATCGAAACCGAGTGCAAGATGTGAGCTACATCCTCGCCGTTGCTTCCTTCGCTCTGAGCGCCTTTCTGATCGGGCACACTGCGGCCGACCAGCTGCGTTACATGACGCTACTTACCGATCTCGGATTGGTCGCCATTATGTGGATATCTTTCTGGCGGATTCAGTTCGATCTCTTCCGCCTCCGAAAAGCTCTAAGGGCACGCCAGAAGTTACTCAGCGGTCTGCATGAGCAGGTAACAGAACTCGATCCCTTTCCTAACATCGAGAAGGATCCTCCGCCCGACATTAAGGACACGGATTTGTACTGGGTGGTCTCCCTATGTACAGCCGTCGTACTCGTCAAAATGTTGGTGCTCGTCCACTACGCCGGAAGTTTCGTAACTCAAAAAGGAGCTTCCTAGTAAACGGACAGCCCTGAAGGGGCGGCAGATTACAGCCCCGGACGTAAGTCCGGGGTAAGCTGAAGAAAGAAGTAACCAAGTCCCGCAGGGACGACAGAAGATTCCACGCACAAACGTCCGTGTGGAGCGGACACTCTTGTCCGCCGCCTTTGACGTTGCTCTTCACCTTGATTTCGATCCTGTTCCTAACACGAACCGCGATAATACCGTGGAAGAGCGGCGCCTTCAGCGCCGCGTAAAGTTCGAGAAAATGATGCAGGCTTCAGCCCCTGTGTCGCCCGCCATCAACCGCTCCATCAGCCGAAACGCGCAAACCACTCCAGCCGCGAAGCGGCGGCAGATCACAGCCCCGGACCTAAGTCCGGGGTAAGCTGAATAAAGAAATAACCAGTCCCGAAGGGACGGCAGAACGACACCTGCCTGCTCCGCCGGCCCCGCCAAGAGCGAGCCTACCAAACCCGCATCAACGCCATGCTGCGAGCTTAAATGGAAGGGCAGGCGACGATTTAAAAGAGTCCCATGTCTCGCAAAACCGGCGAGACATGGGGCACCCGGCGGACCGATTCATCCTGCCTTCGAACCCCTCCGTGTCTCCGTGGTGAATTCACTTCACCCCCAGCTGCCAAAACAAAAACGAATACACATCGGTGAACTCTTCAATCTGCTTGGTCACCGGTTTCCCTGCGCCATGTCCCGCCTTGGTTTCAATCCGCAACAAAATCGGACGCGTCTTGCTCGCCCCGTTCTTCGCTTCGTCCTGCATCTCCGCCGCCATCTTCTTCGCGTGCATGGGGTCGACGCGCGTATCCGTATCCGCCGTCATGAACAGAATTGCGGGATATTCCGTCCCCGCCTTCACATGGTGATAGGGCGAATAGGCGTAGAGCCACTTAAACTGCTCGGGATTATCAGCACTCCCGTACTCCGGAATCCACAGCTTGGCGATCTGGAAATTCTGGTAGCGCAGCATGTCGAGCAGCGGAACCTGGCACACCACCGCGCGAAACAAATCCGGACGCTGCGTGATCATCGCTCCCATCAGCAGCCCGCCATTCGATCCGCCCTGAATCGCCAGATGATCCGTGTCCGTATATTTTTCTGCAATCAGATGTTCGGCGGCGGCGATCATGTCGTCAAAAACATTCTGCTTCTTGTCGAGCATTCCCGCGCGGTGCCAGTCTTCGCCAAACTCCGCGCCGCCGCGCAAATTCGCTACCGCGTAAACTCCGCCATGCTCCATCCACAGATAAGCCGTGCGGCTGAACGATGGCGTCAGGCTCACATTGAACCCGCCATACGCCGTGAGCAGCGTGGGATTGTGCCCATCCTTCTTCAATCCTTTCTTGTTGACGACGAACATGGGCACCCGCGTTCCATCCTTAGAGTGGTACCACTCCTGATTTACCTCGTAGGCCGCCGGATCGATCGCCGGCGCATCCACCTTGGCCCATAGCGTGGTTGCTTTGGTCTTCAGGTCATAACGATAAACCGTGGGAGGAACGGTGAACGACATGAATCCATAAAAAATTTCATCGCGATCCCATTTCCCGTCCGACTGGAAAACGGTCCCAATCGAGGGCAGCATGAGATCGCTGAGATGGTCTCCACCGAGATCGAAAATCTTTAACTGGGAACTTGCATTCTGCTCGTACTGCGCAAACAACTTCCCGCCCCACACCGACGCGCCCTGCAATACGGCGTCCGACTGAGGAATAATTTCTTTCCAGTCGTCGCGCTCATAGTTACCCGCTTCCGCCGCGAACACGCGGTAACGCGGCGCATCTTCGTTGGTGACGATGTAAAGCCGTCCGTTGTAAATGGATCCGCCATATAGAAAATTCTTGCCGGTAGTGATGCGCTCAGGCGGCGTGCCCTTTTTCAGATCCATCAAGAAAAGCTCGGTCTTGGTCCAGCCTTGCTGGACCGAGATCAACAGCAAGCGCCCATCGTTATCGAGACTCACGCCGGGCCAGTCTTCCGGGTCGCGCCCCTCGCCAAAAATTTTCGTGTCCGTCTCCGGATCGGTCCCCAGTTCGTGATAAAACACGTGCCGGTTGTACATCTCCTGGCCTTCGGGAACGTCTCCCTTCTTTGGATAGCGCGTGTAATAGAATCCGGAGTTGTCCAGCAGCCAGGCAATGCTCGCCGCCCGCGTGCGTTCGATCACATCCGGCAGCGCCTTCCCGGTCTTGGTTTCAATAATGTGCAGCGTGCTCATCTCCGATCCGCTGGGCGACGTGCCATACACCAGATACTTTCCATTCTCCGAAGGCTGGTACCAATCGAGCGCGATCGTTCCGTCCGCTGCCAGTTGATTCACGTCCACCAGAACGCGATCTTGTCCGTCGTTTTTTCCTTCAGCTCCGCCTTCGCGCACATAAACGATGGGCTGGTTCTGCATCCCCTCACGGCGTGTGTAGAAATAATATTTCCCACCAATCTGGGGCGCGCTGATGCTTCCGATGCTTAACAATTCTGTCAGCCGCTTATGAATCGCATTCCTCCCCGGCAGGGGATCGAGCACAGAGTTGGTATAGGCCATCTCCGCTGCTACCCACTTCTGCGTCTCCGGACTGTCGGCATCTTCGAGCCACCGGTAGTTATCGACAATCTTCACGCCATGCAGCGTCTCTTCCAGCGGACGCTTCTCCGCCTTCGGCACCGTCGCACTCGCCGTACTTTTCACATCGTCCCCCGCAAACACCGCACCCACCAGAAGAAACACCGAAACCACAACCAGCCCCGCTCCACTCATCCCGCACCTCGCAACCCGATAGCCTACCAAACTCTCGCACCGCAGGTTTTCACCCGCCCCCCAAAATGTTATGATTGATGCGCTCAAGAAGCGCGCGCTCCGCGCGCGCTTCTCCACACTCCTCAGTAGCTCAATGGCAGAGCATCCGGCTGTTAACCGGAGGGTTGTAGGTTCGAATCCTACCTGAGGAGCCATTCTTTCAGTCGGTTACAAACTCTCAAAACTAAACTTCACCGCATTTCACCGCATTTGCTTTGGAAGGAGTGATGATATTTCCTCCCGAGAGTGCCCGACACGGCCGTTCGTAACGCTAGACTTCCTATTGCCTGGAAAGAGCATTGGAGACCAGCGGCAGGCCCAGCGACCCTCACAACCGGTTCAAACTCCGGCGGGATTCAATCTTTGAATCCGGCCTTCTTTTCTTGCCAACGTACCCGACTTGTTCATACCTCCTGTTAGTTGGCGCAGTATCGCAATATCACATTGAACCGGCTGTGCCAACTCTCAACGAGTGTAAACGCCTGATTCCGTCAATTGTCTGAAAGCTGGCTACTACTGTATAAAAAGCTGTCGAGTTTTTTCGCCTTCGGTGTGACGACTACGCGCCAAAACGGCCCTTGGAAAGAGATTGTCGCAGGTTTTGTGCTCGTGTTCTTTGTGGCCTATTGTGCTGCTCACGTCTTCAAGGTGATTGCTTTAGAGAAAGCGTTCGATGCGGTTATCGTTGGCTTGGTAGTCCTGCTCTACGCCACATTGGTTTCGCTGCCGGGGATAGGTATCGCTTACCTGACTTGGAAACTTTCTCGCAATATGAGGCCGATTCTTGCTCAGGCGATATTCCGCGCCGGTATATTCGCAATTGCGGTCACACCAGCGTTCTGGGGCCATGCAGGATTTCTTCCAGCAATACTTCTTGCTTTCGTATTGCATGGAAGAGACAGGTCGGATGTAATTATTGGAATCTTGATCGTTTGGGCCATCGCCATTCCTGTGTTATTTGTCCGTGCTCGCAACCGAAATAACGCAAAAATCTTCGTCAATTAACGTAACATCGCCATTTCACTCATTGAGGTTAAGATCACCGTTGTTCTCGCCGCCGCGATCCTTGGTCACGCGCTGGCGGTTATTGCCTAGTCGCGGGCGAGGCGCAGAAGCGGCGGATTTGCACCAAGAGAAGGATCAGAGCACCCAGGACGACGAGAGCCACGGGCGCGCGCCGCAGCACCCAGGTCTCCGTTCTTCTGCTTGCTTCGCCCGGCGGGAGAACGTCGATCACCTGGATTCGGGATCGCCCTTTGAGATTGGGAAACAGGTAAACCGGAATCACTGTGCCCGGCGGGACCGAATCATTCAGTTCGGCCTGATCGCGCGGAACACGTTTGAGGTAGGGAACCAAATTCATCCATTCTTTCTTGCCCTCTACCATCCCACTGGCATAAACCGATATGTCGGGCCCATGCATGCCATGGCTTTTCTGATAATAGGGACGAGTCACCTGAAAGGTGGTGGCTTGATAGGGCTGTCCCTGAACGCGTTTGAAGGCATTATGCGCGTTGATGAAGGTGACGAAGCCGAACAGTAGGCAGACCAGGAAGGCGAGGCCCAATATTGCGATGGTGAGATTCAAGAGTATTACGCTCATCGGCCGGGAAGACAGCGGGTGAGGCAAAGAACGAGGCGCGCCGAGTTCACCATAATTCATGCGGATGCCAATGATCGAGTCCTCGAAAGTTTCACACAACATTACCCCAAAGTCGAATCGAACCGAGCGCGACCCGCTTCACGAATGGTAATTGGTGGATTGGTGATGAACACCGTACTCGTGATGAACCTCAGGGCCCCGGCCCCTCGGCAGGCATCTGAAATTAAAAAGGGCAGACACGTTATCGTGTCTGCCCCTGCGGCCTGAGGGATACCCAACTCAAAAATAGAACTTGAGAGCAAACATGAGATTCCTGGGATCCTGACTGCCGGTGATATTTCCGAATGTAGTAGCTGTTGAGCTGTAGTACATGTTCGGCGCGGCCAGGTTGGGATGGTTGAATGCGTTCAGGAAGTCGGCGCGAAACTGTAAACGCTTTGACTCGCCGAACAGGAAGTTCTTTTGCAGACTCAGATCCAAATCCACATAGCGAGGTCCAATGACCGGGCCTTGCGCCGGGCACGTGCCAAAGGTCCCGGGCGCCTCCGGTGTGAATGTGCTATTTGCATTCGAGAACCACTGGAATTGATAGCCCGAAGCAGTGTTTACGATCTGGTGGGTGTACTGGACCGGACCATTGCAGTTCGGACGAGCAGAACCCGATCCGGCACCGTCGTTGCCGGTGAAGGTGCCAGAACTGTCGGGTCCGTAGACGGCCAGCGGGAATCCTGCATGATAGGAAAAAATTGGACCGAGCGACCAGTTTCCAACTACCGCATTGACTGCCGCGGGAAGATCATGGCCGAAGGATTTTCCTCGCCCCACGGGCAGTTCGTAAAGGACGTAGCCGCTCAAGACTTGGTTGGAATCATAGTAGCAACGTGCCCAGTTCGATTTCGGATCGTAGAGGTTCTGCCAATAGGGATACGAACTCGTGGTCTCGGAATTTGTGCTGTAGGTTCCGTAGTATCCACTGTTGTTGGTCATGCACTTACCAAACGTGTAGGCGAGCTGGCCTTCCAGTCCTCCGCTGACGCGCTTTTGCAATACTGCTTGCAAAGCGTCATAGCGCATGGTTCCGACCGACGCCGTATCGTAAACATCAGCGAAGCTGTTCGGGCCATACCCTAGACTGTTCCCGCCGGCATCGACTCCGTTGAAGCCTCCGATGAACGGGGTGTTGTCAGTTCCCAGTTGCAATTGTCCGAGATCCAGCGGCACCACGAGGTGCGTCACCTTCTGACCGACATAACCAACCTGCGCCGTGAGCGTTGGTGTAACTTGATGCTGTATCGAAAGATTCCATTGTTCCCCGACCGCCGGCTGCACCACCGGATCCCAGGCGAACATAGTCGCTCCGGAAACCGATTGCGGTTGGGGTGTGGCCCCGCCCGTAGCTCCTGCCTCGGTGTCATAAGGTGTGGCGCCTGGGTTGTAGTTGTTCGTTCCCCCGATCTGGGTTGGCGTGTATGGCGGATTACGGGGCAGGCGCAGATTAGTCCCCGTGCCCTCGAGATAAGACGAGACGCTAAACGCTGCGCGGACCACGGTTTTCCTCTGAAGGAATGCGGGAGCCCAGGACAATCCAATGCGCGGCTCAAACTCTCCCAGTCCGTCATATTTGCTGCTGTAGAGTCCTCGACTGTATCCGTTCTTGCCGACAATGCCGGTGCCGATGGCGCTGTTTCCGGGAAACTCCACGACGCCGGTCGTCTTGTCTACGTTCACCTGGCGATTGTTGGTTTCGATCCATGGGGTACGTGCCTCATAACGCAATCCCAGATTCAAAGTGAGGCCGTCGGCTATATGCCAATCGTCCTGCGCAAAACCCGCCAGCAGCCAGTCCCTTTGATGGAAGCCGCCGCCCACTTCGCCTCGAGCCACGGAATCGGGCAAGCCCAGGGCGAAGCTCGCTCCCGCATCGCCGCCAGATAGTCCATCGCCGGCCTCGGACGTGTAGTTGTTGGTGAAGCCGATGTCGCCCAGCACTCCGGCATTACCTGGATAAGTAATGTTTAAGCGGTACCGATTCATCTGGAATCCGAATTTTGTATTGTGGTGGCCGTGACTCCATAGAAGATTGTCGGATACTTGCCAAACCGTAGAAGCGAACTTTTGGATGATCGCACCGTTGCCCAAACTGGAGTAGTTGCCGATGCCGTTTCCGTTGCTAGCGGCACTTGTGAACGTGATACTTGGCAATCCGTTGATGCCGCCTTCACTCGTACCGGCGATCCCGGTTTGGGCTGCCAACTTTGCGACGGAGGGGTCAAAGGTGGTATTCGGGCCATAGGGCAGGACGTAGTTCACGCCAATGCGAAAATCGTTGAGCAGTGACGAAGTGAAGGTGTGCGTCTCATCAAAAGCAGTGTTGTCGATGTGTGCTTCCGAACTCGAGTTACCGCCAAGCAGGAAGGAAGTCGTTAAGGGATCGATTTCCTTGCCCCGTGAATAGCGGGCGAAAAGGCGGTCCTTGGCAGAGACGTTGTAGTCGACTTTGAAATCTTCCTGATCGTCGTTGTTCTGGCTTCCATTGAGAATTACAGCGCTATTGGGCGCACCGGGAGTCGGTTGTGGATAGAGCGACGAGGCCATTAGCACCTTGAAGGCATTATCAAGTCGGTTGGGAGGAATGATGTTGCCCTGAAAAGGTACAGGGTTCCCGGACAGGACGCACGGTGTACCGCTGACTCCTGTGCCCGGAGTGCAGGGGTCATAGATTTGCACGCCATTGGGATTTGCAGAGGTGGGGGTCAGCAAGGCGCTAAAATCGCCTGCGCGTTCGGCAGTTGATAACACGGTCAAGCCGCTTGCCGCAGGCGGATGATCGAAGCGGGAGCCTTCATAATCAGCGAAGAAAAACAATTTGCTCTTGATGATTGGACCGCCGATTGTGCCCCCGAACAGATTCCATCGCATCTTTGCCTTCGGGAGACCGATCGTCCCTTGCGGATTGGGTAAGAAGCCGTTTTGCCACGAGTTCGCATTGAATTTATCGTTGCGGATGAATTCAAAGACGTCGCCGTGGAAGGTATTCGTGCCGGATTTTATTGAGGCGCTGACCACACCGCCCTGAAAATTGCCGAATTCCGCCGAAGCGTTCTGGGTGATGACATTGAATTCCTGGATGGCGTCGGGCGATGGGGTGAAACCCACCGCGTTCTCGGAAGCCTGATTGTCATCCACGCCGTCAAGAATAAAGTTGTTCGACTCTTCGCGATTGCCGTTGATATATGGGCGCCCACCTCCATTGCCCGCAATCTGCTGCGAGGTTTGGGAACCGGTATTCATGGTCTGGGGATCAATGGTGAGTGCGCCCGGGCTGAGCAAGGTCAATTGGACGAAGTTGCGCGAGGCCAAGGGGAGATTGTCGTTCGTCCTTGCATCAATCACCGTGCCTACCTGCGCGGTATCGGTCTGCAATGTCGGAGCCTGATCGATCACTTCCATGACCTCGGTTACGCTTTTCACCTGGAGTTGGAAGGCGAAGCGGGCGATTTGATCCAGCACCAGCGTGACAGCGGACTGCTGAGCCGTCCGAAATCCAGCCGCGGTCACCTTTATTTCGTAAGTGCCAACCGGCAAGCGCTGGAGGTTGAAGACGCCATCCCCATTGGTTTTAGTTGCGTAGGTAGTGCCGCGATCCACATCGCGAGCCACCACGGAGGCGCCAACCAGTGGGGCTCCCGTGGGATCAGTCACGCTTCCGGTGATAGTGGCCGTGACTTCCTGCCCCCAAGCGGGACTCACTGCGAAAAATGTGGCGAACATGGTTGCGAACAGCGTTAGAGCGATTATCGAGGACGCCTTCGAGTGTGTCATTCCATCTCCTTTTCGAGCCTTCGCCTGACTAACTCTCACCTAATCTCCCAACCACTAGCCCAATACGATCAGCTCTTGCTATGCATCGTGCCGCTCGGTGTTGCACCGCCTTGCGCGGGAAACATGGACGAGCGAAGGATCCGCGTTCTACTCCTTCATAATTCCGTACTGAAAACGAGGGGGAAGCTTCGCACCAAACTCTTCTGCCATGGCAAGCGTCAGCGCTTGTGGCACGAGAACGGAAGTGATTCCTTCCCACGGTTCCGGGACGGCCCCAATCGTTACCGGAAAGAACCTTTCGGACGCCTGCCGCTCTTCGGTTCCGACCAAGATCACTCTGCCGCCACGCGCGTGACAATCATGAGCGAGATCGACTCCCAAACCGGCCGCTCGTCCCAGGGCTGAAATGATGGCGACGTGCGATCCGTCGACGTCAAGGAGCGGACCATGCCGAAACCCGCCTCCGGAATAAGCCGCAGCGCGATGGCCGGTCATCTCGCGAATACACAACGAACCCATGATGGCGGCACCGTATGCTGGTCCCCGGCCTACGAGCTCGATATTCGCGGCTCCGCGGCAGAATTTTTCCAGTTCTCCTCGCAGGCTAAATACCTTATCGAGGGCGGCAGCGTAAGCTACGCTCGCCCGTTGGGCATCTTCGCGCCATGCCCGCCCCAGAATGTGGGAAGCGAACACGATGCACGCGGCCGTAGCGTTGGTAAATGTCTTGGTTGCGTTGCCGTATTCTGGCCCTGCCAGAATCGGCAGTTTGACCTCGATGGACGACCAACAGGTGCTTTTTTCGTTGTTGCAAAGCAAAGCGATCGGTAGCCTCGCACTGTTTTGACAGAGCTGCACCAATTCCGCGCTCTCTCCGGAAGTGGTCAACAAAATGGAAACAGCGGCCTGATCCCATACCGGGCGCGAGTAGTGCAGCCACTCACTTGCGTCTGCAGCGAAGGCCAACCGGCCGCACGACTGCAGGAAAGAGGAAGCGATAATAGAGGAGCAATAGGAAGCCCCCATTCCAACCAACATTACAGGCCCGGCGGAAAGTGCCATCTGCCGCAGTTGTTCGATCGCTTCCCGGATCGGCTTGTCTTCCTGATAAGCCCGCAGCAGCCTGGCAAGATGCTCGGGCTGTTCTCGACATTCCATTTCATAAATGGATGTCATGCTCCGGGTCAGCATCTCGCTCGGCGGCTCGACTCCGGCGATCCAGCGCGACTCTGGGCCTGCCTGGCTCTCCATTTGATTTCCTCGGTTAATCTGCCGACAAACACCGAACGGTCGATGTTTTTAATGAATGATTATAAACTATACAGTATGATGCTGTTGAGGTAAATATGTGTCTGATCCTGGACTCTCTGATCCGCCTCGCGTAAATCGCGGATTCATCCTGCGCATTTCGTCGATCGCAGCACTGGGTGGCGTGTTGTACGGCTATGACATGGGCATCATTGCGGCCGCAGCGATCTTCGTCAAACGCACATTCGCGCTTTCAACTTTGATGGAGGAGTTGGTCGTCAGTATCGTCCTGATCGGTGCCATGCTTGGAGCCATTGTGGGCGGGGCGGTCGCCGATCGTATCGGCCGGCGTGCAACGCTGGTATGGGCGGGAGGTATTTTTATCGTCGGATCTTTGCTGGCGCCTCTGTCGGCCAACGTCTTCGTTCTGATTGTGGCGCGTGCGATTATCGGAATCGGAATCGGTTTCACCTCGGTAACCGCGCCGGTCTATGTTTCTGAACTTGCCCCGCCTCAGTCGCGCGGTATGCTCATCGGGCTTTATCAGTTGGCGCTGACCGTGGGAATCGCGCTCGCGGATCTCGTGGGTTACTGGCTGGCTGCACAACAGGCTTGGAGACTGATGTTCGGCCTCGCGGTTGTGCCGACAGTCTTCTTTCTGGCGGTAATTCTCACGGTTCCCGAAAGTCCGCGCTGGCTGTTCGCACACGGTCGCCCCAAGGACGCGGCAGCAGTACTGCATGTCTATACGGATGCCGACGGGGCACAGCGTCTTCTCGATGACATTGAGCAAGGACTGAAAACGCCCGTGGAACAACGCTGGAGCGCCCTCTGGAGTCCTGCCGTCCGCGGCGCGCTTTTCATCGCAGTCGGACTCACCGTTTTACAACAGGTCACCGGTATCAACACCATCATTTACTACGGTCCGCAGATTTTTGAGCTCGCGGGAAGTTCCTCGCACGCCAATGCCATCTTTGCGACCCTGATCGTGGCCATAGTGAATGTGGTTGCGACGGTCGGGGGCATCGCTCTGGTCGACCGGGTTGGACGCAAGCCGCTGCTCTACGTGGGCGTGACCGGCATGACAATCGCCCTTTTCGCGCTTTCTTTCGCCTTTGGCCATCAAGCAATGCTCGGTTCGTCGCTAGGATCTATAGCAATCACGTGTCTCGTGGTCTATATCGCATGTTTCGCATTCAGCCTGGGAGCGATCGCCTGGATACTGGTTGCCGAAGTCTTTCCGTTGCGCGTCCGCGGGCGCGGGGTCGCCGCCGGAACATTGTTCTCAGGCATTGCTAACTTCGCGGTTTCGTTAACATTCTTAACCCTGATTAGTATCCTGGGGAGCGCCGGCACATTCGCGATCTACGGAACGCTTTGCATCGCCACCCTTGTATTTGTGCGGTTTGTTGTACCGGAAACTCGGGGAAGAGAGTTGGAGAGCATCAGTCTTCCCAGGAAAAGCTAAACCGTTCGATTGGAGCGTCTTCCTGAACTAGATTCCAAGAAGCAATCTTCGCGGCGAGTCGGGTTGACCACCCGCTACCAGGCCGATTCCCGAATCTGCTTTATTAAGCGCTAATCGAATCGCTCCGATCAACTGCGCATCCGGCCCCAGACTACTAACGGCCAGCTTTGGCCGGACGGGTTCGGTGTACTCTTGCAGGAACTGGCGCGTAGAATCCAGTAACGGTTGGCTCATCCCTACTCCGCCACCCAATACGAACAGCTCGCAGTTTAGGACCAAAGAGATGTTGTACACCGCATAAGCCAGCATTTTCGCCGAGCGATTCAGAACACGCTCCGCAAGTTCATCTCCGGCACGAGCTCGTTCAAAGATTTCCGTTGCATTAAGGTCGCGGGCGACTACAGTGCCAGCTTCGCCGCAACCGCGCAACCACTGTTGCCGGATGCCCTCGCCGCCGATTACGCTCTCAAGTGATCCCGGATCGCAATGCTTCGCGGCCTCTTCCGGACCGCCCGGAACATGCATGTAGCCGATCTCACCCGCAGTCCAATCTGCACCGTGGATCAACTTGCCATTGGCGAATACGCCAGCGGCAATCCCGGTTCCAATAGCAAGAAATACGAAATCGCCGATGCCTTGCGCGGCGCCCCTCCAGTTCTCTCCGATGGCTGCCATTCTTACATCGTTTTCAACCGCGGCCGGAATGCGTAGGGCGCTTTCCAGCAAGCTTCGAAGTGCGACATCTTTCCATCCTCTCAGGTAGGATGTTGCCACCACAACACCCGCGTCTCCGTCGGTGATGCCGGGTGCACCGGCAGCTACGGCCAATAGCGAACGTCGGGGTACAGAAGCACGCTGCAACAGATACTTCACACCCGTGCGGATCTGTTCGATCACCAAATCGGGAGAAGAAGTTTTCTTAGTGGATGCAGACCACTTCCCTAATACGCTCCCGTTCATGTCGGCCAATGCAACTCGTAAATTGCTCGCGCCTATGTCCACGCCGACCACGTGTCCGTATCCCGCATTAATGCGAAGGGCGCCGCTTCGCTGGCCGGCTTTTGACCTTCCGTTGGAAGTCCTTTCGAGCAAGCCTTTTTCAAGCAGGAAGGAAACCGCTGCCGAGGGCCGAGAGGAGGATAACCCCCAGTGCCGTTCCGAAATTTCGCCTGACTCGGAGCCGCGTTCGCGGAGTTGCCGCATCACCTCACCGGCGTCCATCTGCTTCATTTCACGCTGCCGCTTCGCTCTTTCCGGAGAAGAGACGGCTGGACGCAACTTGGGCTTGGCTACCACGAGCGGCTCACCATACTAAGTTATCTTTATTTACTAAGTCAGTCAACCGGGAAAGTTTGGTTGCGGAGTTCTTTACGCTTCGGGAGGCTTTTTCCCCAGAAACTCGATTAAGTTGGAGAACCAGAGGGCCGCAATAGTCCAAGAATGGCTGGATCGAGCGCCGTATAAATTGCGCCCCATAAGACGGCGGAGGGACCGAGCCCGCTCAATCCTACGCGTACGATCGCAAATTCACTTCCCTTCAACAATTCCTCCACCTCTTGCAACAGGCGTGGATGATTGCCCACCTCGCCTCCGAGAAGGATAACGCTAGGGTTGAGGATGAGGGCCAGGTCCAGCACGATGTCAGCCAAGAGGTTGGCTCGTTGCCGAAGGAGCCGTTTGGCCTCCGCGTTTCCCGCGGCCGCAAGATCGAAAACGTCAGCCGCACAGTTCACCTTGGGATACGTACGGGATCTCTGCCGATTCGACTGCCAGCTCTTCAGGATTCCCGGAGCACCCAAAAGCTTTTCGAGCTTCCCATATTTGTGGATGGTGGGGTGCTCCCTTGAAATGCTGGGCACTCGAAGATAGCCGATCTCTCCCGCCGTCCATTGAGATCCACGATAGATGCTTCCGTTCACAAAAATACCGGCACCCACACCTTCGCCGATGGTAATGAAAACAAAATTCTTTTCTCCCTGCGCCGCTCCTCGATAATATTCGCCTTGGGCTGCGAGATTCGTATCATTCTCTATCGTTACGTTGCATTTAAATTCCTTTGCAAGCATGCCCCCCAAAGGTACATCGGTCCATCCCTTTAGCGCGCTGAGCGCCCTTACGACCCCCTCTTGAACATTGACGATGGCGGGTACTCCTACGACGAGCCCCAACAGTTGCACCTCGGTTTGGTTCTGTTTGCGCAGCAAGTCGCGCACGATCCCGCTGATCCGGTCGCAGACTGCCGAAGGGGACGACGGCGGCCTCTCCAGAGAGACCCTCGCTTTCCCAATTTCCCGCCCATCCAAATCAGCCAGAAGAAAGCGGAGGGAATCAGGCCCAATCTCAACCGCCGCTACAGAACCTCGCTCAGCCCGGAAACGTAGTATGTCGGGCGGCCTTCCACCGGTCGAATCTCCTTCGCCGATAGGCTCAACCAGTCCCGCGAGCGCGAGGTGGGCAACCACATTCGTCACTGAAGGAGCACTCAGCCCGGAAGCGCGAACCAGGTCGGCCTTCGAGCATGGCCCCGCCTCGCGAAGAAGTCTCAACAGGATTTGAGCATTGGTTTGGCGGAGAAGGGGAGGCCTTCCGATTGGTACTCGTTCTTTCGTCACTGTGCGCTCACCGGCAACCGCTTCGTCCTTGGTCTCGACGTGAGTCATGTTAAGGCATTTTCCGATTCCTGCAAAAGCATCCGACTCAGACAATAGCAGCTCCGCCGCCTTATGATTTGGCCGTCCGGTGGGATGCTTCGACGCCCGCCACATTGTAATGCTTGATAACTAAGTTTGGAGTACAATACCTGTGGCTTGCCCGGCAGAGTTTGATGCATACACCGACGGATCAAACGCCGGTTGCGAAAAAAATGTTGTTCGCGGCGTGGAAACGCTAATTTTGGATCGACTGGGTTTTCAATTGAAACTGGAGCCCAAATGTCATTTTCAAGACTGGTTTCGTATTTTCGCTTTCACCGCTGTTTGTGGGTAATAGTGGCTGTGGTTCTCAGTTCCCCCGGCGCCGGCATGGCGCAGAACTCCAAGCCTAATTTAAAGTCATTGCTCTGGCGGAATCCGGCGGCATCCATCGGCCTTTCGTTGACGCAGCTAGAGTGTGGTTGCAAAAGCTGGCGGACGACAACGCTTTTAGTGTCGATTATATCGAGAACACCGATAAGATTAACGACGAATTCCTGTCTCGCTATCAGTTGTTTATACAGCTGAACTATCCACCCTACGGATGGACTCCAGCCGCTGTAACCGCATTCACAAAATACATTGAGGAAGGCCGAGGCGGTTGGATCGGATTTCATCACGCTACCCTGCTCGGAGAATTTGACGGATACAGCATGTGGCCATGGTTTTCCCAGTTTATGGGAGGGATCAGATTTACCGATTACATTCCGAAGTTCGCCACCGCAACGGTAGTCGTGGAAGAGCCTTCGCACCCCGTTATGAAAGATGTGGGCGGATCCTTTGTAGTCGATCAGGAAGAATGGTACACGTACGACAAATCTCCGCGTCAGAATGTTCGCGTGTTGGCGCGCGTCAATGAGGCCACGTACTTGCCAGATACCAAAACTAAGATGGGAGATCATCCCGTCATCTGGACAAATGAACATTACAAGGCGCGCAACGTCTACATCTTCATGGGGCACCATCCTGAATTGTTCCGAAATACTGCTTTTACGACCATCTTTCGCAATTCGATCTTCTGGGCCGCCCGCCAATGAAGATGCACTCGATTCGTTTCTTGATGTTTTTGGCCGTTCTTTGCTCCTCTGTAGCGAGCATCGCTCAACCAACTCGCTTTAAGCTGCTTGCCTTTTACTCTACGAACGTCGAACCCGATCACGTGCAGTTTGCCGAGGCCGCGCTGAAATTCCTTGCCGCCCGAGCGATCGCCGACAACTTTACATTTGACTCGACAACCGACTGGGAGAACATGAATGATGCGTATTTGAAAGCGTACCAAATGATTGTTTGGCTCGACGACGCACCCAGCAATGCCGCACAAAGACTTGCGTTCCAGCGCTACATGGAAAATGGCGGGGCATGGTTGGGTTTTCACTTCTCGGGATACAACGACAAAGACACGAACTGGCCATGGTTCGTCGATTTGTTAGGCGGGGCGGTCTTTTACAGTAACAATTGGCCGCCGTTGCCGGCAAAGCTCGTCATCGATGACCGCACTCATCCAGTCGCAAGGGACATCCCCGACTCCTACGAATCGCCGGTCAACGAATGGTACATTTGGAAACCCAGCCCCCGACTTAATAAAGATGTGCGAGTCCTGGTCACTCTCGATCCTTCGAATTATCCCCTTGGGCTGAAGGACGTTCTCACCGGTGGCGACCTCCCCGTGGTTTGGACAAACACGAAATACAAAATGATCTACATGAATATGGGACACGGAGACAAGATTTTCACCAGTCCCATTCAGAACAAGCTCATTGAAAATGCGGTGAATTGGCTCGGCATGGGAGCCAAGACCGCTTCTCAGCCGCCGAGCGGAACAGGAATTAGTCCGGACGGAATTGT